>Ga0247611_10000597_pt1 | contig 72487 bp, 56 predicted proteins | sample 177DNAGHGhighgp2_FD_192422 | JGI IMG/M metagenome (GOLD analysis project Ga0247611, IMG submission 192422) | Sheep rumen microbial communities from Palmerston North, Manawatu-Wanganui, New Zealand - 1770 DNA GHGhigh gp2 | ecosystem: Host-associated > Mammals > Digestive system > Stomach > Rumen...
ACCGATCTCCTGCGCAATCTTGGTAGCGTTGATGTAATAAACTTTAATCTTATGGTCAGCGAAGTATTTCTTCACTTTGTTCGGCAGGTTCTTAACGAGCTCGTCGCCCTCCCAGATGGTGTTCAACAGGAACGTACCGCCGTCCTGCAGACCGCGGGTGACATCATACATGTGGAGGTAAGCCTGAACGTGGCAAGCCACGAAGTTAGGCGTGGTAACGAGATAGGTCGAGTGGATAGGCTCGTCGCCGAAACGGAGGTGCGAGCAGGTGAATCCACCGGATTTCTTACTATCGTACGAGAAGTAAGCCTGGCAGTATTTGTCGGTGGTGTCACCGATGATCTTCACAGAGTTCTTGTTAGCACCTACGGTACCATCGGCACCCAGACCGTAGAACTTAGCCTGGAAGAGCGAAGCGTCACCCATCGCAATCTCCTCGCCGACAGGCAGAGAAGTGAAGGTGATATCATCGTTGATACCTACAGTGAAGTGGTTCTTCGGTTGCGGCAGCGCGAGGTTCTCGAATACTGCGAGCATTTGTGCCGGAGTGGTATCGTTGGAACCCAGACCGTAACGACCGCCCACTACGAGCAGGTCTTTGAGACCGAGTTCGTCGAGTGCGTCTTTTACATCGAGGTAAAGCGGTTCGCCATTAGCGCCCGGCTCTTTGGTACGATCGAGCACGCAGATACGTTTTGCGCTCTTCGGCAGTGCCTCCTGCAAGTACTTGAGGCTGAACGGACGATAGAGGTGTACGTTGATGAGACCGAGTTTCTTATTACCCTTAGCAGCCTCATAATCAATCACTTCGCGGATAGCCTCGCAAGCAGAACCCATACAGATGATGATATTCTCTGCGTCGGGAGCCCCGTAGTAATTGAACGGACGGTACTCACGGCCGGTGATCTTGGAGATCTCCTTCATGTAATCGGAAACGATATCCGGCACTGCGTCGTAGAAACGGTTGCAGCTCTCGCGGTGAGCGAAGAAGACATCAGGGTTCTCAGCCATACCTTTCATCTCCGGACGCATCGGGCTGAGGGCACGCTCACGGAACTCCTGGAGTGCCTTGTAGTCAACGAGCGGACGGAGATCCTCCATATCCATCGCCTCTACTTTCTGGTACTCGTGCGAAGTACGGAAGCCGTCGAAGAAATTGAGGAACGGTACGCGGCTCTTGATCGTTGCCAAGTGAGCAACACCTGCGAGGTCCATCACCTCTTGTACGGAAGCCTCAGCGAGCATAGCGAAACCGGTCTGGCGGCACGCCATGACATCCTGGTGGTCACCGAAGATACAGAGCACGTGGCTTGCCAGCGTACGAGCCGATACATGGAAGACGGACGGGATGAGCTCACCGGCAATCTTGTACATGTTCGGGATCATCAGCAGCAGACCCTGCGAAGCCGTGAAAGTGGTGGTGAGCGCACCTGCGTTCAGCGAACCGTGAACAGCACCTGCGGCACCTGCCTCAGACTGCATCTCCTGTACCAGTACGGTCTCACCGAAGAGGTTCTTGCGACCTGCGGCTGCCCACTCGTCCACGTTCTCCGCCATCGGAGACGACGGCGTGATAGGATAGATGGCTGCTACCTCGGTGAACATGTAAGCTACATGCGCCGCAGCGGCGTTACCATCCATGGTCATAAATTTCTTTTCTTTAGACATAGTGTATTGTTGAATTTTTTATTGTTGTTTTTTCGGGATAACGGGATTCCGGTATACCGGGATACCGACTAATACAAGAATCCTAATAGCCAGAGCGGCAGCTGGTTACCTCGTCCGGTTTCCAAATCGCCAACGGCCGTCGGACGGATGGTGTCGCGTATGGACGATGCTTCGCGTACATCGAAATAGTACTTACCATCTACGATGAACATGGCGCTACGATCGGTAGCGTTCACCTTATGCGAACCGTGTACGGTGTTATAGAAATAGGTCTCATACAGATCTATAGGAGCGATGTCGCGTGTGAAATTCATGCGTGCCACGTTGGTATTATGCATATAGACCTTGGTCGGTTTCATCGGGAAATTCCTTCCTTCCGGATAAAGGAGGTTGATCAGTCGGGAATCCTTGAGGTACTTGATATAGTTCATCGTGGTAGCCCGGCTGAGCCCGATGGATTCGGATATATTACTGATGTTGAGGGCACAGGGTGCGTCTTCCATCAATATATGGAGCAGTTTGCGCAGTTTATGCAGACATGCCACATCGATTTGCTGGATCATAAGCACGTCCACCTCGAGTTGGGAGTTCATCACTTTGAGCAAGGCTGCTTCGAAGGATTTACTCTCCAGGTACGAAGGATAGTAGCCGTGCGCCAAGTACTGCTTGAAATACTGGAGCGGTTTAACGCGTTCGCATATCTCATGCGAAATGGAGGCATGACGTTGCATGATCTCTTCGAGCGTATAGGAACGGAAACGAAGTCCGGTCTGCAGGTTGAGGTATTCGCGGAAGGAGAAGCCACGAAGATTATAAGTAGCCACAATATCTTTGAGGTCGTTATTGTCCTCATCGATCGGCATGACAGGCGTAGCACAGAAGATAATATGCAGTTCTTTGAACTTACTATGGCAACGTTTGAGTTCACGTGACCAACCGGGATACTTGAACAATTGGTCCAAGAAGAGGTACTGTCCTCCCTGCTTCACGAACGCAGCAGCCACTTCGAGCAAGGTATGCTCGGTGAAGAAGAAGTCGTTGAAACTGACATAGAGACACGGCCGAATCTCCGAATGCAGGCGCTTCGGTTTACGTTTGCCTTTGACGATGGGGTCCGGAATGGCTGCCCACTCCGCTTCGAGTTCTTTGATTCGGGTAAGCAGGAAATCGGTTTTTCCCACTCCACGACCGCCTTTGATAGCAATCAGGCGTTCGTTCCAATCAATCTCGTCCATCAGCAGACGACGAATAGGCATAAACGAGTGCGCCACGAGAAAATCGTGGATACGGAAGAAGGACTCCAACATGACCTCTTGCGGGTCTCTTTGTTCCTGTTGTTCCTCAATTACTACGTCTTTTTTCTCCATTTTTAGCCAAATTTTGAAATTTGGGTGCAAAATTACAAAAAATTTTTCATATTTGCAAGGTTTAGGTAGCATTTTTTACAAAAAAAATGAGGGTTTACCGTAGCAAACCCTCCAAAAACACCCGTTTTGGGTAAAAAAAATCGCTTTTTTAGAGACTGATAGCGCCACTCGGGCAAACATCAGCGCAAGTACCGCACTCGGTGCAAACGTCCGGATCAATGGAATAGTGTTCGCCTTCCGAAATAGCACCCATCGGGCACTCATCGATACAGGTACCGCAAGCGATACAATCGGTTGAAATTTTGTAAGCCATAGTTATAATGTTTTATTGTTTTAATGATTCAATGATGAATTGCGGTGCAAAGGTACAACAAAAAATCGATACTACCAAATTTTAGGGATGATTTTTTGCTTTTTTCTTTTTTCTTTCTACTTTCGACTACTTTTTCTTTTTTACCGTTGCCAGAGCCGCAGCCAGTTGGGCAGCGGGACCGGTGAGCCCCTTATCGGTCAAGCCTTTGCGCTTGGCGAAGGTTGTCCAGTCTTTGGCACCTCCTTCGGACACGGGTAGTCCGAGTTGCAGAAAATGGCAGTAAGCGATACCGAGTGCATCGGTAGCATCCAGTTTCTTGGGCATCTGCTCATCGGGGATGTGGAGGAAACGCTGGAGCATGCCGGCCACTTGTTGCTTGGTCGAATGACCGTTACCGGTAATCGCCATCTTGATCTTCATCGGCGAGTACTCATAGATCGGCACATCCTTACTCAAGGCCGCAGCAATAGCGACACCCTGCGCATGCACGATCTTAATCATCGTCTGGGGGTTCTTATCCACAAACTGGGTTTCGATAGCCAGGGACGAAGGATGATACTTATCTATCAAGTCTTGCAAAAAGAAAAATTCTTTTTGCAGACGAGGATATTGTCCTTCGATCTTATGCACATCGTACGCGCCGAACTCCAAGATCTCCACCTGCTGTCCGACGGTATGCAAGAGGGCGTAACCCATGTACAAAGTACCCGGATCGACACCTAAGATAATATGTTCGGATCTATTACGATCGATCATTCTTTCTCATGGTTTCTAATGAAACCGCGTACGATGACCACAACGGCTCCTGCAAGCAGTACATAATCGGCGTAGGGTTCGACCTTAGCAATACTAAGAACCGCTCCTACGGCCAATATGACCAGACCGATCATCAATATGATATTACTTAACTTCATCTACCAAAAATGATTTCATTTTACTCGCTTCGCTCGAACGATCAAATTATTCCTCTTCTACGAGGAAAATTTCTTCGTTTGCGTTATGCATAAAATAGTGTTCGCGTGCGTAGCGCTCGAGACTGTCGAGGTTATTGAGCGTTTCTATCTCCCGTTGCGCCTCTTCGGTACCTTGGCGGTACATATCGCGTTGCTGCTCCAAGCCCTGTATCTCCTTTCCCCGTTTGACAAACTGCACGACACTCTGGTCACCGATGAAGATATAGATGATCAAAAAGACGATGAGGGTAAACACATATTTACCCCATTTCCGTATCTTGATAGTTGTCCAGAAGTCCGAAAAACGCATTTTTCTTCAAATTTGGCTGCAAAGTTACACTTTTTTTTGCACATATCAAAATTTTTTTGTACTTTTGTAGCCGAATTTACACGAAACGTCATGAAAAAACGTCTTTCTTTGTTAGTAACAGTCTTTTTTGCGCTGAGTTCTTTGGCGCAAGTTCATATATCGGCCTCTGATCCGGATAGTTGGAGTGTGCAGTCCGCTTTGGGTGATTATGTTGGTCAAACGGTTATTTTTGACGACCCTGTAGTGGTTTGTAACAATGCAAACGGCAACCTGCTTGTTTCCCCATGGCGTATATTTGAGCCGGAGAATCAAGGCATACCGGGTTCAGTGGAGTATAATCGAACAGTACATATCAACGGTTCGTGTTCATTCTTGCTAACCGGCGTAAGCGGTTACCATCGTTGCGGAGAAAAAATCTATAACCTAAAAGCGGTAGTCAACAGCACAAACAAACTGACGTGGCAAGGCGGTAATTGGGTCGGCAACTCTCGTTCGGATTTAGAGAAAGGGATACCGGATTTAGGCGATTACCGTTTGCTGGTTTGTGCGTTTAACATAGAAAACTACTTCATGACCTGGGGTTCGATGGGAGCTGACAGTTGGTCGCAGCATCAGGACCAACGGGAAAAAGTGAGAAAGGCTCTTAAGCAGATCAACGCAGATATCTTCGGACTAGTTGAGTTACAGTTAGGAAATGAGGCGATTAATGAGATCGTGAGTGACTTGAACGAGAACCTGCCGGAACGCCATTACAGATTCTTTAATGACACTGAAACCGGTACAAGTCAGAAAGTGGATTTTGTATATGACGCCAATTTAGTGGAACCGATAGGTACGCCTACCGGAACAGATGCAGAGAACATCCCAAACCGCAAGAAGATGATTTGTTTTCGGGAGAAAGCAACCGGGGAGAAATTCATCTACTCGATTAACCACTTTAAATCAATGAACACCGGTGACGAGTACCGTCGTGTGAACGAAGCCAAGGCGGTGGTAAAGATGTACAAAGATTACCGCAATGATTTACGGAGAAACGGTATCAAAGATCATGACGTGCTGTTTATGGGCGACTTCAATTGTCATGCCAAAACCGAACCTATGTTTGTCTTCACAGACGCCGGAATGATTGACCTGCATCGCGCTTTCCATGCGGACAGCAGTTACAGTTACCGAATGCGAAATGCAAGTAAGACCAGTTACATCGACCAAGCCTTGAGTAATGAGACCTTATATCCTCAGATAACAGGTATGGCGGCATACCACATCAATTCCGATGAGGAGGACCGGTATAATTACAAGTACGGGTCGGACCTGTCGATGTTCCGTTGTTCGGATCATGACCCCGTGTTAGTGGGACTTAAGTTAGATAGTACCTTAGTCTTTGACCCTACTCCGCAGATCAACACGGAAGAGGTGATTAGCGGCAAAGCAGACAAGTTGATTATCCAGAATGCCCATAAAGAGGGAAAGAATAGTTATTACGCTATTTATAATGTGAGCGGCGTGCTGCAAGAGCAAGCAAAGATTCTATCTGCTTATTTCGAAGTACCGCTGCCTACTGCGCCGGGTATGTACGTAGTATACGTCTATTTTGACGGCGTAGCCTATCAACGAAGATTAATCGTGAGATGATTGATAATTGATAATTGACAATTGATAATTGATAATTGGATTTATTTAGCGAAATAGAAGAACCGGAGCGGGAAGAATTAAGAAACCTACGCAAGGAGTTGGAGGAGGCAAACTATAAGTACTATGTACTGAACATGCCTACGCTCTCCGACCGGGAGTTCGATGAGAAAATGCATCGTCTGCAAGCCTTGGAGGCGATGTTTCCTGATATGTTTGACCCTAAATCCCCTACCCAACACGTGGGTTCGGACTTAGGCAAGAAGGGTTTTGAGCAGGTCAAGCACCGCTATCCTATGCTTTCGCTTGCCAACAGTTATTCGCGCGAAGAGATTGAAGAATGGGTACGTAAGTTACCTTCGGGAGCAGAAATCGTCTGCGAGCTCAAATACGACGGACTCTCTATCAGTCTTTGGTATGACCACGGCGTACTCGTCAAAGCCCTTACTCGTGGTGACGGACAGCAGGGGGATAATGTGATTGATAATATCAAGACGATTCCTTCTATTCCTTGGCGAATCGAACGAAATGACATTCCTGATTTCTTTGAACTGCGAGGCGAAGTACTGTTACCTTGGGAACGATTTGAGGCGCTGAATAAAGAACGGGAAGAACAGGAAGAACCGCTGTTTGCAAACCCGCGCAACGCCGCTTCCGGCACACTCAAACTACAGGACCCAAAAGAAGTGGCACGGCGCGGATTGGATGCGTATTTGTACTATATGTTGGGTGAGAACCTGCCGAGTACGACGCATTTCGAGCGACTTGAGACTGCCAAAGAATGGGGATTTCATATCTCCGATGCCATCAAAGTGTGTCACTCCGTCGATGAGGTGATGAACTATATTGCCTACTGGGATACGGAGCGCAAAAACCTGCCGGTTGCGACCGACGGCATCGTGCTGAAAGTCAATAATCTCGCACAACAAGAAGAGTTGGGTTATACGGCCAAGACTCCTCGTTGGGCGATCGCGTATAAGTTCCCTGCAGAGAAACAGTTGACGTTACTCAAAGAGATCACCTATCAGGTTGGTCGAACGGGTGTCGTGACGCCCGTAGCGAACCTGGAACCCATCCAGTTAAGCGGCACGATCGTACAACGCGCCACGCTGCATAACGAAGATTTCATTAAGTCCCTCGATATCCGTCCGGGAGATCGGGTGTGGGTAGAGAAAGGCGGAGAGATCATCCCCAAGATTGTCGGTCGTGCCGATCGAAATGATGAAATGAGCGCGACTTCGTCGCTCAATGATGAAATGATGTATTCCTTCCCCACTTTCTGCCCGGAATGCGGCGCTCCGCTCGTGCGCGTAGAAGGCGAAGCGGCATGGCGGTGTCCGAATGAGAGTGGTTGTCCGCCGCAGATAAAAGGTAAAATTGAACATTTTGTATCCCGCAAAGCGATGAATATCGACGGGTTGGGTGAAGAGACAATCGACCTGTTTTACCAGAAGGGATTGTTACACAATATCGCCGATATCTACGAGCTCAAATTAGAGGACATCGCTGCGCAGGAGCGCCTTGGCGAGAAATCGGCACAGAACATCTTGGACGGCATCGAAGCCTCGAAATCCGTACCGTGGTCGCGTGTGCTCTTTGCGCTCGGAATCCGAATGGTAGGTGAGACAACGGCAAAAAAGATTGCGAAAAAATACAACACGATAGACTCGCTCCAATGGGCTACTGCTGAACAATTATGCGCCATCGAAGATGTGGGTCCGCAAATCGCTGAGAACATCGTTCGTTACTTCGAGGACATCCGCAATTTAGAGATCTTGGACCGCTTACGCAAAGCGGGTTTGCAGATGGAAGGTGAAGAAGAAATTGCACCGGCAAGCGATAAGTTAGCCGGTCTTTCAATCGTAATCTCCGGTACATTTGCGCAGCACAGCCGTGATGAATACAAGGCGATGATTGAAGCCAACGGCGGCAAGAATGTAGGGTCGGTAAGCAAGAAGACTTCGTTCATTTTGGCGGGTGAGAATATGGGTCCCGAGAAACGCAAAAAAGCGGAGGACTTAGGAATTCCTATCAAGACGGAGGAGGAATTCCTTGAATTGATAATTGAGAATTGAGAATTAAGAATGAAAATCAAACAATATATCTTTAATTATCTGCGTAAGAAGCAACCGGAGAGGGCGTGTCGTTTTCCGCATATGGACAAGCCGCTCAAGATTATGCTCATCTATGAGAGCGATTACTTGGAGCGCAACGATGCCATCAAGACCATTCGGCAAGACTTGTTGCGTCGGCAGATGGACGTGACCATGTGGGGTTACGTGGAAAAGAAAGAGATCACCACTTTGATCTTACCGCAAAGTCGAATTTTAGGTATGGCGGATTATAATCTGTTAGGCAAACCGCGTGATTATGTACTGACGGATTTACAAGCAGAACATTACGATTTGTTTATAGACTTAACCACCAGACCCCTATTGCCGTTACGCTACTTGGCAATGTTCGTCCAAGCGGACTTCAAAGTGGGGTTAAACTTGGGAGAAGGGATGCATGATATGCTCATTTCACTACCCGACTTCACACCGGAACAAGGAGAAGAAGCCGCGATAGAGGCAAGTTGGTTATACCACCAGATTATGAGTTATTTGACAACGATTAAGAGCAATGATTGACGCGCACACTATCCTCGTACATGTACTAAAATTTATTTTAGTAGTAAGTACTCGGATGTGCTCGCTCTCCCCACAAATTAAAATTTGCGGGGTCCACAACAGAATTATAATTTATGAGTAAATTATTAGGAATTGGTACGGCACTCATCACGCCGTTTAACGCAGATGGCAGCGTGGACTACGAAGCGCTTGCACGCCTGTTAGACACGCAGTTAACAGGATTTGTGGATTATATCGTGGTTCTCGGTACTACCGGCGAAGCCGCTACACTCACCGCCGAAGAAAAAAAAGAGGTGCGTCAGTATATAGTGAACTACGTCCGCCTTGCAGCATTGAGACGACACCACCATGTTACTGACAATTCGAATATAGATGCAGTCATCAGACCTGTTTCTATTCCTTTAGTTCTCGGTGTCGGAGGTAATAACACGACCGCTGTTTGTGCGGAGTTAGCTGCCTTAAAAGATGAACTCACAGAGAACTTTACTGCTATCCTTTCCGTTTGTCCGTACTACAACAAGCCGAATCAGGAAGGCCTCTACCAACATTTCTGTGCAGTTGCAGAAGCTTCTCCTGTTCCTGTTATATTATATAACGTCCCCGGGCGCACGGGTGTGAATCTCCTGCCGGAGACCGTCATGCGGATTTATGAGGCGCACCCCGACAAGATCGTCGGCATCAAAGAAGCATCCGGCAACATAGAGCAGATCAAGCGATTAATCGCTTTGAGCCAAGAGTCAAGAGTCAAGAGTCAAAAGCCCCTTCTTGTCATCAGCGGCGACGACGGTATTGCCTGCGAAGTTATGGAAGCCGGCGGAGCGGGATTGATTTCCGTAGCTTCGAACGCCTTCCCAGAAGACTTCTACGACATTGTCCATAAAAAGGACCAAGCCAAACAAGCTCAGTACGAGAATATGGTTCGGCTGCTCTTTAAGGAAGGCAATCCCGTAGGCATCAAAGCCGTGCTTGCTCAAAAGGGAATAATTCAAAATTATCTGCGACTGCCGCTCGTTCCGGCAAGCGAAACACTAAACAACGAGATAAAAAAAGAGATGGCCAAATGACCATCTCTCGTTTTTTGTAAGAACTTCTAGCTAGAAAGTCCGTCTTACTTAGCAGCTTTCTTCTTCGCTTGGTCAACGACTGCTTTGAAGGCAGCGGGTTGATTCATAGCGAGGTCGGCAAGCGCTTTGCGGTTGATAACGATTCCTGCTTTCTTGAGGCAACCCATCAACTGGCTGTAGCTCAGACCTTCGAGGCGAGCGGCAGCGTTGATACGCTGGATCCACAATGCACGGAATGTACGTTTTTTGTTCTTACGATCGCGGTAAGCATACTGCAAACCTTTCTCCCATGTGTTCTTTGCTACGGTCCATACATTAGCACGACCACCAAAGTTACCACGGGTGAGCGACATGATCTTCTTACGACGGTTGCGCGAAGCAACGTGATTTACTGATCTTGGCATGTTTCTGTCCTTTCACTTTAATGGTTAGTACTTAACGAAGCAGGAGCATCTCACGGATGGAGCGCATGTTCGTCTGATCAACAATAGCAACATGAGTCAAGTTGCGTTTTTGCTTTTTAGTCTTCTTCGTCAGAATGTGACTCTTGTAAGCGTGCTTACGCTTGATTTTACCGGTTCCGGTAAGCGTGAAACGCTTTTTAGCACCGGAGTTCGTTTTTACCTTTGGCATTTTGTAATAAATAATTTAGTTGTTAATAATTCGTCCGACAGGCAGCCATCGCGCTCAATCCCCTCGTACACGAGCTCAAGCAAAGCTTGGCTAAAGGTACTCGGGGTTGCTCGCTCTCCCCATCGCAAACACTTACGTTGGTTTACGCTGGGGGCCCCGAAACATTGGGCACCGAAGTAAAGGTAGGCCTTCGAACGGCTTTATTTTAAAATCACGGGATATATACTACGTATATATAGGGTGATGTATGATACGTTATTCCCCCGTACTGACCAGGTAATTACCCCTTGCTGCTCTTCGGGCTGATGTTGAGGATCATCCTCTTGCCCTCCAAGTTGGGTACATTATCGGGTTTGCCGTATTCAGCGAGGTCGGCAGCGAAACGTGCGAGCAGCAGTTCGCCCTGCTCTTTGAACACGATAGAGCGTCCACGGAAGAAGACATAGGATTTCACTTTGTTGCCCTCCTTAAGGAACTCGATCGCGTGCTTAAGTTTGAAGTTATAATCATGATCGTCGGTTTGCGGACCGAAACGGATCTCCTTCACTTCCTGCTTCTTGGCATTCGCTTTTGCCTCTTTTTGTTTTTTCTTCTGTGCGTAGAGGAATTTTTGATAATCTACCACACGGCATACCGGCGGATTCGCCGTTGCAGCGATCTCGACGAGGTCGAGATTCTGGTCATCGGCAATTTTCATTGCCTGCTGAAACGAGTAGATACCCTGCTCTACGTTGTCGCCGATAAGGCGCACCTGTGCCACACCGCGAATTTTGTCGTTGATACGATGCGGATCTTCTTTGATAACACGACCACCACGTGGTCTGGGAGTAATAGTTGCTATATGTTTAACTAATTAGTTGAAAGTCGAAAATCGAAAGACAAAAGCCCCGAAAATCCACTTTCTTGATTAAAACTACCGCTTATTCGTGCGTGCACATTATGCCCTACCATCGAAAAAGCGTGCAAAATTACAATAAAAAATTGACATACGCAAGGAAATTGCATTTTTTTTCACTTTTTTCCTAAATTATTTGCGCGCGTGAAATATTTTTCGTATCTTTGCACGCTATTTTGAGTTAAAACGTGAAAACTATAAATTAAATCTATATGAGAAAGAGCATTTATTTGTTAACCGCACTGGTTGCAATGGTATTTTTCGGATGTAAGGAGATGCCGAACATCCCTGCCCCGGGCAATAATGAGTTGACCCTAAACGACACGATGCCGGTGTTCGTTCCGGATACGGACGGAGTCGTCATTTCGGTGGATAGCGCCATTGCCATTTGTAACAGTCTGGCTGCGGATCAAGTGACCGACGTGATTTACAAGATATCGGGTTCTGTGACCGCCAACGTCACGGCGCCGGAGGACGCTCCCAAGTACAAGAATATTACTTTCAAGTTATCCGACAACGGTGGAACAACCAATATATCGTGCTATTATACCAATAATATCAATAATACGAAATTCCGGGATATGATGGACGTACCGTTGGTAGGCTCGAAATTAACCGTTCGCGGTCCATTGACCAACTACCAAGGTACCACGCCGGAGATGAAAGAAGGATTCATCGTTCGTATCGACTCGATGGTTCGCCCCGTGATTCCGGATACGTTCTACATCATGTGCGACCAGACACCGGTAGTCGCATCGCAATTACCCATCGGCGGTACCTCGACCGATGCCTTCATCGTAAGCGGTTACGTGCAGAAGCAAGGTTATAGCGATGAGATCCGCAAAGGTAAACAGACCTTCTGGATGGACGATCAGGTAAATGGAAAGAAAGTGTTTGAAGCCTTCTGGTGCAATGTGCCGAACGGAGAACCCGTACCGGTAGGAGCTAAAGTAGAGGTAACCGGACATATAACGAATTACAATGGTAACGTTCCCGAAATCAAGAACGGTGATGTGAAGATTGTATCGCTCCCTGAGTAAAAAGAAAAAAATAACAAATATTCATATAGAAAAATGGCAAGTTTACAAAAAATCAGAAATCATGGCCCACTGGTAATTGTGATTGTGGGCGTAGCAATGTTGGCGTTTGTGTTGGGAGACACATTGACGCACGCAGACAAGATTAAGAATCGTGATCGTGACAATGTCGGCGTTATCGCCGGTGAGAAAGTGTCGTATTCCGAGTACGAAGTAGCCAGGACGCAGTTGGAAGAAGTGTACAAGATGCAGTTCAACCGTGACAACTTGGAAGAGGAAATGCAGATTCAGATCCAGAATGATGTATGGAACTCGTTCGTTCAGGATTACTCACTGCGTGCAGAGTTTGAGAAGATCGGTATGGATCTGACGCAAGATGAGTTGACCGAGTTATGCTTGGGTGAGAATCCCCACTCGATCATCCGCAGCCTTCGTTTGTTCCGTGACGAGAACGGTGCGTTCAACCGCGACTATGTAGCCTCCCTGAACTCGTTCATCCATAGCGCTGACGCAGACCAGAACCCGAATGCAGGTCGTTACCGTAACTACTGGTACGCCGTTCAACGCCTGGTACGCGTGAACTATATGCAGGAGAAATACAACGCTTTGCTGCAACATCTGTTGAAGGCTAACTCGCTGGAGGCTGAGTTCGCTTACAACAACCGTCAGAAAGGTATCAGTGCCGAATATGTGATGCAACCTTATTTCGCTGTTGCCGACAGTCTGGTGAAGGTGAGCGAGAGCGACATCAAGGCATTGTATAAGAAACATAAAGAGCAATACAAACAAGAGCCGACACGTGCTATCCAATATATCACGATTGCCAAGAATCCGAGTGAGGCTGATTTCCAAGCGGAGAAAGAGCGTCTGGAAAACCTGCAAGAGGCTTTCCGCACCGCAGAGGACGTGACCGTAGTGGTAAATCCGAATTCGGATATCATGTACGATGGTCGTGATTATTCGGCTGAGACCGTACCGGCACAGTTCAAAGAGTTCGCATTTGGCAAGAATGCCAAAGTCGGTGACTGCACCGACATCCTGTTTGACGGTGCTACCTACTCTATGGCTCGCATCATGAAAGCCGGTTATTCGGCTCCGGACTCCGTTGAATTGAAGATCGTTGTGGAGGATGGTGACGATATCGAGTTAGGTTGGTACACCCAAGAGCGACTGATCAACGAGCGTGCAAGCAAGGACTTGATTGAGAAAGCTTTTGCCGGCAAACGTGGCAAACAGTTCACGATTTCCATGGGTATGGGTGAGCAGACCTTCGAGATCATGGAGGTGGCTAAAGCTACGCCGAAAGTGCAGTTGGCTATCATCTCCCGCACCGTTACTGCTTCGAGTCGCACAAACTCCGCTATCTTCAATGAGGCTACGCAGTTCGCTATGGCAAACTCCACCTATGATGCATTGGCAGAAGCCGCTCAAGAAGCCGGTTACACCTTGGTTCCGCAATACGGTTTGACCGAGATGACGCGTAAGGTAGGTAACCTGAGCGATAGTCGTCAGATCGTTAAGTGGGCATTTGAGGCAAAAGAAGGTGAAGTTAGTCCTACTGTCTTCCTTTGCGGTGACAACTATGTAATCGCAGCTTTGATTGAAATAAACGATAGTGAGTACCGTCCGTTGGAGGCTGTTCGTGCTGAATTGAACTACGAGGCAAGCAATAACGCAAAGGCTAAATATATCTCTGAGCAGTTGGCAGGCGTAGAGAGTTTGGACGCAGCTGCCGCTATTTTAGGTACGCCTATCCAAAGCGTAGAGCGCGTAAGCTTGGCTGACAGCCGTTTCGGCAATGCCGGCATGGAACCTGCTGTCATCGGTGCTACTTTGGCATTGGGCGAGAACCAACTGAGCGAGCCTATTCAAGGCTTGATGGGCGTTTATATGGTGAAGACCGGTGCTGCTTTGAATACCGCAGAACCGTTCGACGCAGAGAGCGAGAAGCAACAAATTTCCCGTTACTCTTACATGCATTACCAACAGGCACTCCGCTTATTGGAGGACGAGACGGAGATCAAAGACAACCGCGCAAGATTCCAATAATGCACGCGTGCGCGTGAATATATATTAAGGAGAGTGCCTGCAATGCGGGTTACTCTCCTTAACGATAAAGTGAACGGACAAAGACACATATCGCCTTGGGCTTGGGTACCGACGCTCTATATTGCAGAAGGAATCCCCTATTTTCTGGTTACTGCCATCAGCGTAACCTTGTTTGCCCAGTTGGGTGTGCCGAACAGTGAGTTGGCGCTATTCACCTCACTCATCGCTTTTCCCTGGGTATTCAAACCCATCTGGAGTCCGTTCGTCGATGTGATCCGCACTAAACGCTGGTGGGTTCTGCTGATGCAGGTACTGATGTCGGTAACGGTACTTCTCTTGGCATTTCTGGCTCCGAGAGGTTTCTTCACCATCGCACTGATATTGTTCACCATCACGGCTTTCTGCTCCGCGACACACGACATCGCTGCGGACGGCTACTACATGTTAGCGCTCACTCAGCATCAACAGGCTGCTTATGTAGGGCTGCGTTCGACCTTCTACCGCATTGCGAATATCTTCTGTCAGTCCATCCTGCTGATGGTAGTGGGCTGGTTACAGAAACGCACAGATGTGGCTACTTCTTGGACCTACGCTTTGCTGCTCTGCAGCGCCATCCTGGCAATCATCGCAATATGGCATGTATGGGCAATGCCGGCAGTAGAGACCAACGTAGAATGCAGAACGTCAAAAGAGATCTGGCGGGAAGTGGGACATGTATGGCGGGATTTCTTCCGCAAACCGGGTATCGCTTTGGCGATCGTATTCATGCTTCTCTACCGCCTGCCGGAAGCCTTGCTGCTCAAACTGTGCAACCCCTTCTTCCTTGCTTCGCAGCAAGAAGGCGGACTCGGTATCACGGTAGAGACGATCGGTCAGATCACCGGTATCGGAGTTATTCTGATGCTGCTTGGAGGTATCGGAGGCGGCTTGTGGGTCAGTAAAACAGGTCTCAAAAAAGCCATCATCCCGATGGCACTCTTTCTGACAATACCGTGTATCGTCTATGTGTTCTTTGCCCGTTTCCAACCCACCTCCCTTTGGGTGCTGAGCGCCTGTGTAGGATTTGAGCAATTAGGCTACGGACTCGGTTACACCGCCTGCATGCTTTATATGATCCATGTAGCGGACGGAGCACACAAAACGGCTCACTTCTCGATCTGTACGGCGTTTATGTTCCTTGGGCTGATGTTGCCGGGAATGATCGCCGGATACATCCAAGAGGCGGTGGGATACATGGGATTCTTCTGGATCGTGATGCTTTGCTGCATCCCTTCCATCTTAGTTGCTTACTTGGTTTATAGAAAATTGCAATCATAAATAGAAATTTGAAATGACAAAACGAATTATTCCGGACACATTGACCAGTTGCAACCTCTTATGCGGCAGTGTTGCAGTCTTTTTAGCCACCCAGAACAACTCCAAAGAGACGTTCATCCTTGCTTTCTGTTTTATCTTGGCAGGTGCGTTCTTTGATTTCTTCGACGGTATGAGTGCGCGTTTACTCAAGGCACCGAGTCCGATCGGTATCCAGTTGGATTCGTTGGCAGATGACATCACCTTCGGTCTGGCACCCTCAATGATGCTGTTCTGCTGGCTCAAACCGATACTTGGTTGGTGGGCACTGCTAGCTTTGGTGATGGCGGCTTTCTCCGCGCTGCGTCTGGCTAAGTTCAATGTAGACGAACGGCAACACGACTCGTTCATCGGTCTGGCTACGCCTGCCAATGCGATCTTTTGGGGCGGTATCTGCTGTCTGCCGGTTTCCGTACTGGCGTACGACTGGATGGCATGGGTGCTGTTAGGTCTATCTTTCGTCAGTTGCTACCTGCTGAACGCAGAAATACCGTTCTTCAGTTTCAAGAGTTTTAAACGAGAGAAAGCGATTATTATCTGCTTCCTTCTCGGCTGCTTGATTCTGATAGGTTTCTGCATCTATAAAGCTGTAGTAGCCAAGCATATAGAGTTTGCTTTCTTTAGCGGTACCGCTTGTATCGTGTGGTACGTGGCAGTGAACCTGCTGCTGGCGTGCAAAAAGTGTAAAGTGTAAGGTGTAAAGTGTATAAGGTATGAAAAGATCTGTGCTCTGTGTTCTGTGTTCTATGCTCTGTGCGCTACCCATAATGGCGGACACTTATACCATCGTGTTTAAGAGCGGAAACGGCACGAATGACTCCGGTTCCAACGTGAGCGAACTGAATAAGATCGTGCTCGAAGCGACGGACAACTGCGCCCAAAGCGTCATCGTGTCCAATAATATCTACAATGCCGGTTCGGAACGAGGTATCAAAGGCGGAACCGGAAAGCTCAAAGGAGAACTGACCTTGGCTCTCAACGCCACCTATACCGTCAGCACCATGACGGTCTATGCAGCGTCCTATCCGCATAAGAACGACACCACGGCAACCAAAGGTATCTGCGTCTGCGGACAAAACATCCTTTGGGAAGAAGGGCATCGCACCGAGATACGGCCTTTTACCATCACCCTCAACCAAAACCTGAATGAGATATCCATCGCTGCCTTGATGGCTTCTTATAACCGCTGGTACGTGAAGCGTATTGAGTTTGAAGCACCCGACCCTCTTCCCAATACCGCCGTGTTCGAACACCCCTACGACGTCGATTTCGGGAGCGTTGCTATCGAGGATGGCGAGGTGACCGAAGATGTGGTCAACATCCTTGTCAAAGGCAAACATGTGGAGAACGATATCCAACTGTCATTGCAAAAGGGGAAGGTCTTTTCCTTGGGTAGTACCACGTTGCCGTCCGAAGGAGGTGAGGTGGATATCGCGTATAGCATTAACTACGTCAGCAGCAACATCTATGACACCCTTTCGATAGGCGGTAAAGGTTCCGATAATGTGCAGGTTACCAAGTCCGTACCGATTAAGATAAGCAGTTATAAATATACCCCGCCTGCCTTCAACGTGGACTCCAGTTGCATGGCGATCGGTCCTATGCCAGGCTCCTACTATGCCCTCGCTCAAGGAACGCAAGACTCGGTGCTTAAATCCCGGTTAGGGGAGATCATTTTCTGCGGCGTACGGTATAAATACGGTAGCGGACGTCGCAAGAGTTGGAACGGATTCTTCTTCACCGACCGAGACACCGTCACCAACGAAGTACTGGATATGTATTCCAATAACCACCGCTATTTCAATCCGCAGGACACCACCGCCAGTGTAGCCGGTTTCGATATCGAACATATGCTGCCGAAGAGTTGGTGGGGCAGAACGGTCAATGAAGCGTACTGCGACCTCTTCCATCTGGTTCCCGGCGATTACTCGGCGAACCGCAGTAAGTCGAATCACGCACCGGGTATTCCGACAGACACCACCTTCTGGAACGGCAGTTTTGCTACCGGTAATGTGTCTGTCAACCTTAACGGCACCCCGACAACTATCAAGGTCTTCTGTCCGGCGAACGAGTACAAGGGCGATTTTGCGCGTGCCTATTTCTATATCGCTACCTGTTACGGGGACTCGCTCACATGGTTAGGAGAGGGAGAACCGAGCGTGGCGATGACAAACGAAGGATGGCAGGAGTTCCAACCTTGGTTACGGGACCTGCTCGTAGCTTGGCATCGACTGGATCCGGTGAGTGAGAAAGAGAAGACACGTGCCATCGAAGTGAATAAGATTCAAGGTAACCGTAACCCCTTCATCGACTATCCGGATTTAGTGGAGTTTATATGGGGAAATAAGCAAGGACAACCTGTGGACTTTACCCAACTGCAGCAGAGTTACGGCGATGAATACAGCGATGATCCTACCGGCATCGAACAAGTTGTCGAGTCCTCCGCTACGCATAAACAACTACGGGACGGACAAGTGGTGATCATACGCAACCAATCGGAATACGCCCCTACGGGACAACAGATACAAACAACGAAATAACACACATCCTATGAGAAGATTTTGCATAACGGCACTTCTTTGCTTGCTGACAGCTCCGTATGTGAGCTTGAAAGCAGCAGATATATACGTTAACGGAACCCTTATGGCGGACGGAGAGGTACATACTCAACCCTTCTGCCTCAATGAGCAGCCGATCGAGTTCTCCGTAGCCACCTATGTTTATGGCGCATGCACGGATAGCATCGTATGGGATTTCGGAGACGGTACATCTGCCATCTCTACGTATACAGGAACCGGTGAAATAAAGGTCACACATACCTATACCACCCAGAACTGGTACACTATTCTTGCCCATAGTTTCTGCAAAGCAGAAGATACGGACGAATGGACCACGTTCTCCATTCGGGTAGTGGGCGCACAGGACACCATCGTCACCCTACTCCACCCGGACTGTTTTACCAAGGAGTATTACGAAGCGCATCAAGCCGAATGCGATGCTTTGCTGGCATCCGGTAGAGACTCCATCGGAGAACATCAATGCTTCGAACCCGTACCCATGTACCACTTCGAATACTGTTTAGAAAACTGGGATTGTATCCAACTGGACGTGCAGCAGGATGTCACTACCGTCTGTGCTAACGAAGACTTGGTGGTCGGCTACACGAAGCAGGCCGGTATCATCGAAGAAGCTACTTTTATCGTAGGAGACATCGTAGCACCGGTCAGCATCCCGAGTGATGATCTCTCCGGCACGATTACCCTGCCTACTCATCTGGTAGAGCGAGCAGGAAGATACCAAGGTGAACTTCGTCTGAGCAACAATGCCTGCGAAGAACCGCTCTCGATAGCCGTTCCTTTCACCGTCCTCTATCCGGAAAACATCTTCCGCTTTAAGTTCAACAACGTGCTGGCGGTCTATAAACCCGGCTACGGAGGTAACATAGGCTATGAGTTTGTGGCATACCAGTGGTACCTGAACGGAAGAGCGATCTCTGGAGCGACGGAGTCCGTTTATTGCCATCCCGAACCCTTCCAACCGAACGATGAGGTCTATGTCATACTGACCGAGCAAAATGGTTTGCGTTTACCTTCTTGTACACAAGTGCTGACCGAGATCCCTGATTACGAACCGACATCCAACCAGGCTCCGGCACAGAAGAAACTGCTGCATCAACGTATCGTGATTCAGATAGGCGATGCAACCTATGATATCTACGGACAACGAGTAGAATGAAGGGATTAATCAAAAACAATGCGGTCTTTTTAAGTCTGAGTCTGATGCTGCTTCTCGGCATCGGCTTAGCACTATTCCTTGTACCCAAAGGTGACCTGCATATGCTGCTTTGCGACCGTCATACGAGCGCACGTGATATTTTCTATAGGTATTATACGCATGTGGCGGAGTGGTTTCCGTATATCATTTGCGTCAGCATCCTGCTTTTCGGTCGCGTAGGAGACGGACTGATGGCTTCCTGCTGTATGGTCTTCTCGGCTTTGACGACGCAGTTATTCAAGCATCTGATCAACGCACCCCGTCCCATCACATGGTTTGCCGCAAACAGACCGGACGTTCAACTACCTTTGGTGGACGGCGTACGCATGAACGAGTGGTACTCTTTCCCTTCCGGCCACACCACATCCTTCTTCGCCCTGGCATTTGTGGTGTGTATCTTGTTAACAAAAGAAAAATCACAAATCACAAATCACAAATCACAAATAGTGCTGCAAATAATACTCGTATTATTGGCTGCACTCGGTGCCTACAGCCGCATCTATCTGAGCCAACATTTTGCAATGGACGTGTTCGGAGGTGTGGTAGTTGGTCTGACGATATCGGTCCTCTGTTTTGCCATTTTTTACCGTTATATGGGGCAAAAATGGTATAATTACCGTCTTTTTTCAAAAAAATGAGGGGTAAAGTGCATTTTTTTGCAAAAAAATTTGCACATATCAAAAAAAAGCAGTACCTTTGCACCCGCTTTTGAAAAGAAGCCGAAACTTATTGATTTTCGAGGGCGTTTAGCTCAGCTGGTTTAGAGCATCTGCCTTACAAGCAGAGGGTCTGCGGTTCGAATCCGTAAACGCCCACACAAAGAGGACACCAAACGGTGTCCTTTTTTTGAAAACAAAACAATAATCGTCCAATCGTAAATGGTTTTATGATTAGTTTTTTAGTAGCACTCGTATTGTTAATCGTCGGATTCTTTACATACGGAATCCTGGTAGAGAAGATCTTCGGTGTGGAACCGGAGCGTAAGACACCTGCGTTGACAAAGACCGACGGCGTGGATTTTGTGCCGATGTCTCCTTGGCGTATCTTTCTGGTACAATTTTTGAATATCGCCGGTTTAGGTCCGATCTTCGGCGCCATCATGGGTATTTTCTACGGTCCTGCCGCCTTCCTGTGGATCGTCTTCGGTACGATCTTCGCCGGAGGCGTACACGATTACCTGAGCGGAATGTTATCCATCCGCAAAGGCGGTGTGTCCTTACCGGAGATAGTAGGCGATGAGTTAGGATCCGGCGTCAAATACTTCATGCGTGCGCTTTCTCTTGTTCTACTGATCCTGCTCACCACCAGTTTTCTGACGGGACCGGCTAATCTCTTGGAAGGCTTGGCAGGACTCGGTTCAATAAGCTTCGGAGAATCGACCCGTCCTATCTTCTGGATACTGATCATCTTCGCATACTATGCCTTGGCGACCGTATTACCGGTGGACAAACTGATCGGTCGGTTCTACCCCATCTTCGGAGCGGTACTGCTCTTTATGGGTGTAGGTATCATGGTCATTATGTTAGGTTGGCACAGTGCCGACATGCCAGAGGTCTTTGGGGTGCATGGTCTGGCGAACCGTCATGACGCTGCCCATCCGCTCTTCCCGATGATGTTTGTTAGCATTGCTTGCGGAGCCATCTCGGGTTTCCATGGTACGCAAAGTCCGATTATGGCGCGTTGTGTAACCAACGAGTGCCAAGGACGTTGGATCTTCTACGGAGCGATGGTGGCGGAAGGTATCTTAGCCCTTATCTGGGCTGCCGCTGCGGGTACGTTCTTTACGGATCCGGAACGAGGTCTGGACGGCATCGCCGGTCTGCAGGATTTTGCACTGCAGCATAAGGGGGAAGATGTCAAAGCCCTGGTGGTGGATCAAGTAAGCCGTAACTGGTTAGGAACGGTAGGAGGTATCTTAGCCCTCATCGGTGTCATCGCCGCACCGATCACCAGCGGAGACACCGCTTTGCGTTCCGCTCGACTGATCGTGGCGGACTTCCTGCATATCGACCAGAGACCTATCCCGAAACGACTGATGATAGCCGTTCCGCTCTTCCTCTGCGTCTTCGGTCTGGTGTTCGTCGATTTCGATATCGTCTGGCGTTATTTCGCTTGGACCAACCAAACCCTGGCATGCTTTACCCTATGGGCAGCTACGGTATGGCTCTATAAGAAAGAAAAAAATCAACAATCAGCTATCACCAATTACAAATACAAAGGAGGATGGCTTATTACCGCCATCCCCGCACTGTTCATGACTGTTGTATGTATCAGTTATATTCTTATTGCTCCGGAAGGATTCCACTTGCATCTGTGGTGATGAGTTGTCCGGAGAGGGAATAGATACGCACAGCCGATTTCTGTCCCTCTTGCGGAACGATCATATAGATCATACCATCTCGAATGAAGGCGCGCACGCCTCGTTTAGAGGTGGTATTTTCAATTCCAGTTGCCGGTTCGCAGATATCCGTCACCAACTCGGTCGGTTGGATCGAACCCTTGTTATTACCGGTATAGAGGTACTGATTCTTGTATTTGAGGTCTTGCGTCTGGTTACCACTTCCGTCGTTCCAGATGATCTGCCATGTGTCGTCTATCTCTTTGGCGTCTTCGGGCACGACGAACTTGTAGTTACCATTGCCCAATGAGGTGGCTTTCTTACCCGGCCAACCGCCACACACCTGTACCGTGCTGCCAGTACCTGTATGCCAGATATAGCAGTTGATCGAGCTGCCGAAATCACTGGATTTGGTGAAGAACACTGCCCGTTCGTCCGCATTGCTCAGACAAGGCGCTACCGGATCGGTCGTGCCGCCACCACCCGGGTGCTCCGGATCATCGGTCAGCTCCATCTCCGTGCCGTCCCATACAGGGTCCGGAATATTCTTCGGACTTGTGGTGTAGATATATTTGCCATCCTCGCCTATCTTACCCGGAGCCGGTGTCTTGTCGGTAGAGAGCACATAGACACGCAGGTTACCTTTACCCGAACAGGTGACGGACAATTTACCGTCCGTCACGGTCTTCGTGTCCCCGGTCACGCAGTCCTTATAGGTACCGTTGAGAATGCCGGTGAAAGTAGCGTTACCGCTAATGCAGACCAAGGCATAACTATCCGTGTTAGCGTCCGTATAACGGCGTTTGAAGGCGAACGAACCCGAGCAACCCTCCACCGAATACTGACCCTTACGCAGAGCGGGAACCGCCATACGGATCTTACTCAGACGCTGGATATGTTGCGCCAGAGGGTGCGAGAGGGAAACGGCTAAGTTACCGTCCGCATTCTTGTATTCCGCAAAATCGGTCGTCGTCACGTCGCCTTTTATGTACCCGCCGAAATACGCACGACCGGAGTTCTGCAAGGCGATGTTCGTACCCTCATCAATACGTTTGCCTTTTTGGAACTCTACCTCCGAACCGTAGAACACGCACGGGATGCCGCGATGAGTGTACATCAGCGACAGGTTCTCAGCCCAAGCGTCCTGAGGCTTGGAGAAACGGTTGAACTGCACCTCATCCGGCGCATAATCGTGTGAATCGACATAGACCACGTTCCATGTGGCATCGTTGTAGTATTTGTCATTCGACGGCTTGGCAATGTTCCATGCTCCGGAAGCACTGGCGAAATTCCAATGCTCCGGAAAGTCAATCACATTCAATCCCGACGCCTTCGAGTAATCTGGCGTATGGTAATTGTTTCCCTCTAATAACGCATTCGTCGAAGTGGGTTGCCCGCTTAACCCGCCGAAGTCATCGTCTGCCTGTTGCCAAACGGACTGCCAGTTGGTGTGAGACGTACAAGGCGAGGCCTCCAGTTCCACGAGATTATCCCAGGACGAAGAGTTATTATCCCATGGATAACTCTTCGACTCTGCCCACGTGTAATAGAACGCCGAGAGGTTCGCATGTTCCCGGTATAGAATACTGCTGTAACGCGAGCATACCTCTGCGAACATATAGAACGGCGTACCGCCGCGTTTGTCTTTGGCTGCCTCTCCTGCGGCGATGAAAGCAGGAAGGAATGCGTTGTTGAAACTCAGACGGGGAATATGTCCTCCGGTGTCAATACGGAAACCGTCCACACCCATGTTAATGAAAAAGGTGTAGCACTGTATCAGATAGTTATACACAGCAGGGTTCTCCGTATTCAGATCCACGCAGTCTCCGGCTATCTGGAAGAACCAACGGTTCGGTTCGTCCCAGTTACCATGCCCGTAGTGATGCCAGTAGTTATGAGAATCGTAGTTCTTCTTCTGCCCGTTCTGATCATCCGTGTTCTTCATCTTCGACAACCGTGCTGAATACTGTTTACCGCCATCCAACTGCAGGTAGTTATCGGGCAGCAGACCGCCGTCTTTCTGGGTATAAGGTACCATGCAGTCGTCGATGGAAGACTGATCGGCAGACCAATCACGATTGAACAGCTTGCAGAGGTTGGCCTCTCCGAAGTTACCGGTGTGGTTCAGCACGATATCCACGATGATTTTCATTCCCCGTTTATGCGCCTCGTCAATAACCGTCTGAAAACTAACGCCCTCCGACTCATGTCGGTGATCGACCTTCGAGAAGTCGTGTGCATGGTAACCGTGGTAATCATAACCGGAAGCATTTTCCACGATAGGCGTGATCCAGATAGCGGTGAAACCCAACGCTTTGATGTAATCCATCTTCTCTATCAGGCCCTTGAAATCACCCCGCCAAGCAGGGTCACCGGCATTCTTCGACTGGTTGTCCCAACACTGTGTGTTGTTTGATGGATCACCGTCGTAGAAACGGGTCGGCAACAGAAAATAAATCTGCTCATCGCGAAAATCGGTACGGGATGGATAGTACGTGGTGGCAAAAAGGCTTACCGTCATACATAGGCCAAGCAACAAGAGCATGTGTTTTTTCATGAGTGTATAAATTAAATTCGCTGCAAAGGTACAACAATTATTTGACGTATGCAAACAAAAATTCAAAAATTGTGTAAATAAATTTGTTTTTTATCGTTAAATCCTTGTATATTTCAAATATTTGTTGTAATTTTGCAGCGCAAAGTATGCGCTATGATTAAACAGGCACAATATATCATCTCGAGTCCGGACGTGAAGGACTGCCCGCAGAGCAGCCTGCCGGAGTATGCGTTTATCGGTAGAAGTAACGTCGGTAAATCCAGTCTGATCAATATGATTTGCCATAATCCGAAGTTGGCAAAGACCAGTCAGAAACCCGGAAAGACCTTGCTTATCAACCATTTTTTGGTTGATGGCTCATGGCATCTCGTTGATTTGCCCGGTTACGGCTTTGCACAGGCGGGACAGAAACAACGGGAAGCCCTCAAACGGATGATTGAACGGTACTGCCTGCAGCGGGAACAGTTGGTATGTCTCTTCTTGCTGGTGGACTGCCGTCACGAACCGCAGAAGATTGACTTGGAATTCATCAACTGGCTCGGTGAGAACGGCATACCTTTTGCTATCGTATTCACCAAAGGGGATAAGTTAGGCAAGGTGCGGCTCAAAGAGAACGTGGAAGCCTATAAGGCACGGTTACTTGAGGAATGGGAAGAGTTACCTCCGGTATTCGTCACATCTTCCGAGACAGGCCTTGGCGGAGAGGAACTGACGGCTTACATCGAGGAAATCAATGAAGAATTAAGAATTAAAAATTAAGAATTACGAATTATCGGTTCCACATAGTATTTGGGGTCTGTGTTCTGTGCTCTGTGTTCTGCGCTCCTTCTTTCGCGCGCACGGCGCGTGTTTATGGCTACGTGGTAGATCAGGACAATGTCGGTATCGAATTGGCGAACGTGGTAGTACTGAACGCCGACCGGCCTATCGGTACCGCCACCAACAAGAACGGATTCTATGAGTTGATGATCGAGCAGACAGACACGGTCGTGCTCAGTTACTCCATGGTGGGCTACACAACCGTCCAACAGCGGGTCATCGACCTGCAAGAAGTACTGAACATCAATGTGCAGTTACTCACCGACGAACAATGGTTGACCGAAGTGGAGGTACGCGGCATCAAGCATACACAAGGTACGATGGATCATATCGATGCGTCCACCACCCGTGTCATGCCCGACGCTACAGGCGGTAGCATAGAGAGCCTGCTGATCACCTTCGCCGGGGTCAGTCAGACCAATGAACTGAGCAGCCAGTACAACGTGCGAGGCGGGTCCTTCGACGAGAACTCCGTCTATGTGAACGGCATGGAGATCTATCGTCCCCTACTCATCCGCAGCGGTCAACAGGAAGGCCTTAGTTTCGTCAACCCCGAGATGGTGGAGAACGTCCGCTTCTCGGCAGGCGGTTACGGTGCCCAATACGGCGATAAGATGTCCTCAGTGCTGGATATCCGTTACAAACGTCCCACGGCTTTCGAAGCCAGTATGAATGTCAGTCTCTTAGGTGCGCAGCTGTACGTCGGGCACGGCGACAGTACCTACAGCCAGATGCACGGCGTTCGTTACAAGACCAGCAAATATATGTTAGGCGGTCTCGCCACCACCGGTAACTACCAACCCACCTATCTCGATTATCAGACCTATATTACATGGAAGCTCCCCTCCCATTGGGAGATGTCTTTCTTGGGCAACGTCAGTATGAACGATTATCGTTTCACACCGGATAGCTTGAGTGAGTCTTTCGGCGGACAGAACGCCAAGAACCTGAATATCTACTACGAAGGGCAGGAGAAAGACCGTTTCATCACCGCCTTCGGGGCCTTTAGCGCCAAAGGGACGATAGTCGAAAGTCAAAAGTCGAAAGTCGAAATCGGCTTCGATTTGTCCAGTTTTTACACCAACGAGCGGGAGAACTTCGACATCACCGGAGAATACGTCCTGTCCAATGGAGATAAACAGAGTACCGCGGCTAATAGCCAACGGCTAACAGCGAATAGCCAACAGCCAACAGATGCTTTGGGCACCGGTATCTTCCATCAGCATGCCCGAAACGGTTTGGAAGCCGGTGTCATCACCTTGGCGCACAACGGGGTGTGGACATACGAAGACAACACGCTCCGATGGGGCGTAAGCGGACAGGCGGAACTGATTCATGATCGTATCAGCGAATGGGAATGGCGCGATTCAGCAGGGTACTCCTTACCCAATGACGGCCACTCGATGGAACTATTCTACGCCCTGCGAGGCGATGCCGACATGCGTACGGGACGCGTACAAGCCTACCTGCAGAACGAACATAAATGGAACACCACCGCCGGACAATGGATTCTCACCGTAGGCGGTCGTCTCCAGTGGTGGAGTTGGAATAACGAAGTACTCCCCTCACCTCGTGCGTCCGTAGAGTGGATACCAAGTTGGAAACGTGATTTCTGTTTCCGTCTTGCTACCGGTCTCTACTACCAGGCGCCTTTCTACAAAGAGCTGCGCGACACCATTACCGATGCCATGGGCATCACCCGTATCCAACTGAACCAAGACCTGCGTGCCCAGCGTTCGGTGCATGTCGTCTTAGGCGGCGATTATTATTTCCGGGCTTGGGGACGACCCTTTAAGTTCACAGCCGAAGGGTACTACAAATATATCGACCGCATGGAGAGTTATACGGTGGATAATGTGCGGGTTCGCTATTCCGGCAAGAATGATTCCGAAGGTTACGCAGGCGGTCTGGATCTGAAGTTATACGGCGAACTCGTACCCGGTGCGGACAGTTGGATTTCTTTCTCCACCATGGTCGCCCGACAAAGGCTAACAGCTAACAGCCAACTGCCAACAGCTAATCCATGGATCCCGAGTCCGCAGGAACAGCGATGGAACTTCTCCATGCTCTTCCAGGACTATATCCCGCAACTACCGCAGTTGAAGTTCCATCTCAAAATGCAGTTTGCAGATGGTATGCCTTTCTATGCGCCCCGTAATAATCAGGCATGGGGACGTATGCCGATCTACAAACGTATTGATTTGGGTGCGACCTATGTCTTCAATGCGCAAACCGCCAAGTTCATGCGGGCAGAGAGTGCCAAGCATGTCAAACAATGGGCAATCCAGTTTGAGGTCTTTAACCTCGTCGGTTGGAATAACGTCAACTCCTATTTCTGGGTAGCCGATGCCTACGGCCAACAATGGGCAAGCCCGAACTACCTGACCGGACGCAGATATAATTTGAAAATAACAGTAGATTTGAGATAATATGGCAGCAATAATCGTGCCGAACGGCAAAGAAGAGTTAACCCCTATGATGAAGCAATTTCGGGATATAAAAACGCAATATCCCGATGCGATGCTGCTTTTCCGTTGTGGCGATTTCTATGAGACCTATGCGGAAGACGCAGTCAAAGCTAGTAAGATACTTAATATCACACTTACCCATCGTTCGAATGGTGGCAGCAGTGCTGCGCCCGCTTTGGAGATGGCAGGTTTTCCCTTCCATGCCCTTGATACCTATCTACCCAAACTGGTTCGCGCCGGTTTACGCGTCGCCATCTGCGACCAACTGGAGGACCCCAAACTAACCAAGAAACTGGTCAAACGCGGTGTGACCGAACTCGTCACTCCGGGTGTCAGTTATTCCGACACCACCCTCACCCAAAAGGAGAATAACTGGGTGGCATGTATCCATTTTGACAAACACCAAATTGGCATAGCCTTTTTGGACATCTCCACCGGTGAGTTCCAAGCGGCGCAAGGAGACAGCGATTATATTGACAAACTGCTGACTAATTTTGCACCCAAAGAGGTGCTCTACGTAAGGGGTCGCAAAGCCGATTTGGAGAACCTGTTCGGCAATAAGTTCTTTACTTTTGAACTCGAGGACTGGATGCTCGTCGAATCGACAGCCCGGGAACGCTTACAGAAACTGTGGGGCGTTTCGTCCCTCAAAGGATTCGGTCTGGAAAAGATGCCGGCAGGTGTGACTGCCGCAGGTGGTATCTTGATGTATCTGGACATGACCCAGCACTTGCAAACGGGACATATTCAGCACCTTAGCCGTATCGAAGAAGACAAATACGTCTGGCTCGACCGCTTCACCATCCGTAACCTCGAACTCATAGGAGGTCAGACCGAAGAGAGCCGTACGCTTTACGATATCATCGACCGTACCATCACTCCGATGGGTGGCCGCCTGCTGCATCGATGGATGTCGTTCCCGCTTAAAGAGGTACGCCCCATCCGGAATCGTCAGACGGTCGTTGAATACCTCTTCAAGAACCCCGAGGCACGGGAGATCCTCCGAGACGCCCTCACGCAGATGGGAGACCTGGAACGCATCGTCAGCAAAGTGTCCACCGGTCGCATCGGCCCCCGTGAAATGGTACAGTTAGGTCGTGCCCTGCGTGCCGTCAAACCCATCAAAGAAGTTTGCACCCACGCCGATACCAATGCTTATCTCAACCTCTTAGGCGAACAACTGGACCCCTGCTCCGAGATGCGTAGCCGCATCGAACGGGAGATAGTGCCCGACCCGCCTTTGGTGCAAGGCAGACCGAACATCATCGCCAGAGGTGTCGATACCGAATTGGACGAACTGCGTGCCATCCAGTCGGACGGCAAAGAGTACCTGCTGCAGATCCAGCAACGGGAGATAGAACGAACCGGTATCCAGAGCCTTAAGATCGGATATAACAACGTCTTCGGATATTACCTCGAAGTACGGAACACCTATCGGGATCAGGTGCCTGCCGAATGGATCCGCAAGCAGACACTGGTAAATGCGGAACGCTACATCACCGATGAACTGAAGACATATGAAGAGAAGATCAACTCCGCCGAGGAGCGTATCCAGATCATTGAGAACCGACTGTACCAAGAACTCATGCTGGCACTCAGCGAATGGGTGCCGCAGATGCAGTTGGACGCCAATGTGATTGCCCAATTGGACTGCCTGCTCTCTTTTGCCACCGTGGCTGCTGAACATCGTTACATCTGTCCGGACGTGAACGACAGTCTCGTCATCGATATCCGGCAAGGACGACATCCCGTCATCGAGCAACAACTGCCGCCCGGGGAACAATATATCGCTAATGATGTCCTATTGGACAACAACGGGCAGCAGATCATCATCATCACCGGTCCGAATATGTCCGGTAAGTCTGCCTTACTCCGCCAGACAGCCCTCATCGTACTCTTAGCACAGATGGGTTCGTTCGTACCCGCCGAGAGTGCGTCCATCGGTGTGGTAGATAAGATATTCACACGCGTCGGAGCGTCCGATAATATCTCCATGGGCGAATCAACCTTCATGGTAGAAATGAATGAAGCTGCCTCGATCCTCAATAACCTCTCTGAACGCAGTCTCGTGCTCTTTGACGAACTGGGACGGGGAACCAGTACCTACGACGGTATCTCCATCGCTTGGGCAATCGTCGAATATATCCATGAGAACAGAGGACATGCCAAGACCCTCTTCGCTACCCACTATCATGAGCTGAACGAAATGGAGAAGACCTTTGACCGTATCCGTAACTACAATGTCTCCGTACGCGAAGTGAACGGCAAGGTGATCTTCCTGCGCAAACTGGTTCGAGGCGGTTCGGAACACAGTTTCGGTATTCATGTGGCCAAGTTAGCAGGCATGCCTGCTTCCATCATCGAGCGTGCGAACCATATTCTCGCAGACCTGGAAGGAGCCAACAGCCAAGAGCTAAAAGCCAAGAGCCATATAGGCGAGAGCCGAGAAGGCATGCAGCTGAGTTTCTTCCAACTGGATGACCCCGTATTGGAACAGATCAGGGATGAAGTAACCAGCCTTGATATCAATAATCTGACCCCCTTAGAGGCTCTCAATAAACTGTCAGACATCAAACGTTTAGTAGGAGGAAAATGATATGAGATTCAAAAAACGATATGTCATCCGAACCATCTTAGTCGCCATCTGCGTACTGATGGTCGTCATTGCCGGCTTTGCAGGTAAACATTATTACCACCTTAAGATCAGCAACTTCCGTTCAGAAGACGGTTTGTCGCATAGTTATAATATCTATCCCGGCACTTCTATCGATTCGGTACTGAGCATGCTGGAAGCGGACTATGACATCGGTAGTCATCAGGACTTCAAACTGCATGCCCAACTGATGCGTTTTCACTATCCCGAACCCGGACATTATACCTTTGATGACAACATCAGTAACCGCGAACTTATTGACCGTCTGAAGATAGGCAAACAGACTCCCGTGCATATTACATGGAATAATTCCATCTTCACACGGGAACAACTGGCAGGCAAAGTAACCACCAACCTCATGATGGACAGTGTCACCCTGCTCGGCTATTTGGAAGACGAGACGTTTTTGGCACAATACGGTCTGAATAAAGAGACTAGCCGATGTCTCTTCATTCCCAATACCTACGAGGTCTATTGGACCATCACACCCGAGCAACTCTTTGCCCGTATGGAGAAGGAATACAAGACTTTCTGGAATGCCGAACGCATGGAGAAAGCCCGCCAACTCAATCTCACCCCTGTAGAAGTGGCTATCGTGGCATCTATCATTGAAGGTGAGAGCCGGAATAAGAATGAACTGCCGATCATCGCTTCGCTTTACCTCAACCGCGTCAAAAAAGGCATGTTGCTACAAGCATGCCCGACTATCAAATATGCGGTAGGAGACTTCAAACTCAAACGAATCCTGTATCGTCACCTGCAAGTCGATTCACCTTATAACACCTATAAGAACCCTGGCCTGCCTCCCGGACCTATCCGTTGTCCGAATGCGCAATCGATTGATTATGTGCTAAATGCACCGCAGACAAATTATCTGTACATGTGTGCTAACCCTTCTCTGGACGGCACACATATCTTCTCGTCCACTTTCTCCGGTCACGCCAATGCTGCCGCTCAGTACCATCAGATGATGGATGCACAAAAAAAAATGGAACCATGATTTGGGATAATAACGACGATATACGGCTTGTTGAATGCGAAAATAAGGCACGTATCATCCAGCAGCAACTCAATGCCTGCAGGGACGAACGGCGCCCCTACGTCTTCATCACCAATACAATGACGATCAAACCTTTACGCCGCTTGCTCGTTCCTGTTTCGATGTTGGAAGAAGAGACCTACAAAGCGGAGATATGTACCTATCTGGCACGTAAAACGGGCGCACATATTATCTTACTCCAAGCCAATGATTACGGTTCGCATGCGCGGCAGAACGTTAACCGTATCGTCACACATATCAAAGCAGTGTCCGAACGATCCGGAGAACCCATTTCCTACGAGGTGGCACAAGCCCGTAAGAACTCGTTCAAACTGATACAGGAAGCAGCGGAACGACAACGGGATTTTCAGCATGACCTGCTCATCCTGACCGCCAGCAGAGATTACGGACTGGATGACATCCTCTTTGGTCCTCCGGAACGTAAAGCGATCCAACACGCTCTCGTTCCGGTGATGCTGGTTAACCCTAGAGAAGACTTATTCTCATTATGTGATTAAATACGGCAAATTACTGCTATTTTGCAAACTAAAATTTGCATTTTTTAGATTTTTAGCACTTTTTCTGCAAAATATTTGGTCGTATCGCCAAAAAGCAGTACTTTTGCATCGTGTTTTTCATGGTATTAGATTTAAGGTTAAATGAAAAGGTTGGGTTGTCGTGAGACAACCTTCTTTTTTTTCTTTTGTCAGCATGCATATGCTGAGAAAAGTAGAAGAAGGACAACCTTCTTTTTTTTTGTAAGTATAGCAAAAGAAAAGAGAGCCGTATGACTCTCTTTCGGGTGGAGAGTGGGGCTCGAACCCACGACACTCGGAACCACAATCCGATGCTCTGCCAACTGAGCTATGACCACCATAAACATTTACGATTTGACGATTTACGATTTGATCATTTCGTAAAAGCGGGTGCAAAGGTACTGCTTTTTTTTGAATTGTGCAAATTTTTTTGATTTTTTTTGCAAAAAATTTTTATATATGGCAAAAAAGTTGTACCTTTGTCCGCTTTTTCGTATGCACATGTGCATGCATGCCGGCATACGAGCGCGTAAATAGATAATGTACATACACGTATGATAGAGAAACAAAACTTATCCGGATTAGCAAAGCGCACACTGCTATGTGCCGCTGTTTTGGTTTGTTCGGTCTTGGCAAGTGCCCAAACTTTTCACCGTCGCCACAACCCGTTAGAGGGAGGGGATGATTACCATTTCGGTTGGGTAAGCGGAAGTGTCGGTTTCTCGATGCTGGACACACATATCCCGGGTGCCAAGTCGCACGGCAATGCCGGTGGGTCGATAGGCGTAGGATATGAGTTCAGAAATAGCGGTCTATGGGTCAATATGGGTTTGCAGATGAGTTTTCACCGTTCCCGTCTGGCGATCGATGAATACACCTTCACCCTTCCGGGACAAGATACGCAGGGAAAGAATGTACAATTATTATACCGTGTGAACGAGACCGACAAGTTACTATGGAACTTTGTGGACATCCCCATCATGGTGGGTTATTACTATAGCGGACTATACGTAGGAGGAGGTTTGAAATTAAGTTACGCCATCAGTCCTTCGACTACCGCCAAAGGCGATTATGATCTGAGCGGTAAGTATGCCGAATATTCGGAGCCGATATCCAATCAACCCCAACACGGCTATACGCAATATGAATTTGAGGATAAGAGAGCGAACAAATTGAATGTAGGCGCTTCGCTGATCGGAGAGATTGGTTATGACTTATTATCATCGATGCCTACCAGTTCCCGTATCTGCCACGTGCTTAAACTCGGCTTTTATTTCGAGTACGGACTGAATAATCAGTTAAGCAAATGGGATTCACCTCAGTCCCATATTGAGCCGATAGGAAATACACGCCCCACGCCGGCAATGAACGTGCAAGTAAACCCGTATCTGAATACGTTTGCTCAACCGGAACGCACCGTTCCCTTCTTTGCAGGCGTTAAGTTGACCTACATGATCGGTGGGAGCAGAACCGCAAGAGCCGGCTTCCATCACGGGTGCATGTGCTATAATTGATAGTTGACAGTTGAAAGTGTAGAGTTGAATTTATGAAAAGAAAACCAATACTGCGATTAATGATTTGCATGGCGATGCTGGTAGCATCCCAAGTGATCTACGGTGCCATACCGGAAGAGACCGACGTACAAACCGTCTGCCTGGCAGAGGGTGAGGCCTTTGAATGGTATGGTAAGAACTATACGAACTCGGGTTCTTATGAGTATCTCGAGAAAGATCAATACGAGCAGGATAGTGTCTTGCACATTCTCAAACTGACCGTCAATAGGGCGTACTATATCACCCGGCGTATTCCTGTGTGCGACCAGAGTTCGCTCTACTATAACGGTACAATCTATACAGAGGACACCGATATCGTGGAGAATCTTCATACCGTAAATAATTGCGACAGTATCATCACTACCGAGATTCGTTTCGGTCAAGAGTTCCGTAGACGGGATACGATGATTATCCATGCAAGCGATGCCAAACCGATTTATTGGCGAGAGATGGAAGTGAAGGGTCCCGGTTTAATGACCGACCATTATATCAACCAGCAAGGTTGTGACTCGGTGTATGAAGTGATGGTCTTTATCGAAGAAGATAATGTCCGCTTGACGGCAGCTTCAATCTGTGAGGTGGATACCCCTTATGTTTGGCGAGACTACAAGTACTCCGACGTTGGTGTTTATTACAAAGATGACACCATTTGGACAAAAGATAAAAGCAGAGACTCCCTCATCTATCGTTTGTACCTGACGATCAACGACAACCCGGAGAGAACCTACTCCATCAACCTATGTCCCGGTAGTATTCAGACTTATCGAGGCAAGGTGTATCAGACTGAAGGTGTGTATTACGATACCATTCCTTCCGTCACCGGCTGTGACACCATCACCAAGATCGTTGTTACCAACCTGCCGGACCAAATTCAGGTAGATAGTATTCGGTTATGGCCCGGAAAGACCTATACATGGAGAAATGACAGCACCTATACCTATTTGGATGCAAATCGCCAAAACATCTTTATCAGCGGTACCAACCAATACGGGTGCGATAGTTCCTATCGACTGATTATCACGTACATTCCTATGTTTGAGAAGACTGAGGATGTCGATTTCTGTTGGTCTAAAGAAGAACCGTATTACTTTTGGCACGGTAAATTCCAATTAAGTAAAGACACCACTGTCTATGATACCGTCCTCGCTAAATTCCAAACAGAACTGGATACGGCGTATACGCTCAACCTGCATATGCGTTATGCGTCCGCTCCAACCTATTTGTACCGGGAGATATGCAGTTTAGGCGCAGGTGTGGAGGACTTCCCGGACATCAAGGAGGAAGGCATTCATTACGATACCTTGACCAACCAATACGGATGCGACTCGGTGCTGGTCATCAACGTCAAGTATAACCCGCAGAATATCACGTTCTACGACCGTGTCAAATACGGTACTACGGTCAATTGGTACGGTCAGGAACTGGGAGCAGAAGAAGGTATTTATGACTACATACCGGATAATCATATTGTCGGTCTTTGCGATACGATTTATCACTGGAACCTCAAATGGTGGTATCCTTTTGCCAGAAACTACGATGACACCATATGCGAGCAACGCTTGGCGAATGGCGAGATGTATATATGGAAACAAGACCCGTATGAGATTGCTTTCCGTCTGAACAAGGATGCAAACGGTTATCGGGATTCTATCTTCTACAACCAAGACTCGACCTATTCGCTACATCTGCATGTGGTTAAACAGAATATCCACCGAGATACGATCCATCTGTGCGAAGGTAGTTCCTATTCGGTAACGTGGAGCGACGGAAGTACGCGTATTCTGAATACTGAAGGATATTATTTGGATACCTTCCCTGCTATCGGAGCCAACCGTCAGGGCTGCGACAGTATCATCGAGTATTTCGTAGTCGTTCATAAGCCTGACCGCAGAACGCTACCGGATGCTCATGTAGCAGATACTGTCAAGCAGTATGTATGGGAGATACGGGAATGGAACAAGAAGATCACGTTGCCGGTTCATAAAGAGTTAGGTTACGAGTTCTTCTACGACACCCTCCGCTCCAACTCTTTCGGGTGCGACAGTGTGATCTACCGGTTGAAGTTGATCATAGACACGACGTATCTCTTCGAGGAAAAGGTCACCATATGTCATCCTTACACCTGGGAAGGGCACCTGTTGCAAGGCAAGCCCTATATCGTGGAGAAATCCGGAGTTTATTGGGATAGTCTGCGTACCAAAGTAACCAATGTGGACAGTGTGTATAAACTGGTTGTGGATACGTTCCCCCATTATCTGATTCGTGAGAATGTGGTAATCTGTCAAGGAGACTCGGCTGATTTCTTCGGAGAGCGAATCAGGACAGCAGGTATCTACCGTCACACGGATCTTACCGTAGATGGTTGTGACTCCATCACGGAATGGATTGTTAATATTATTCCGGTGGCTTCGCCTACGGTCATTGAGATCAACCGTTCGGACAAGGAGATTCCTTACACATGGGAGCGTCGTAATGCCGATGGTTCCCTCAAAAACACGTCCTCCTACAGTTGGCCAGGACTCTATCGCGATACCGTCAAGTCTTCCCGTGCTTGTGATAGTATTTTGATATTGGACCTCAAGGTTTGGCCTACCTACAAAGTAACGGTAAAAGATACCGTTTGTGCCTCCTCGTTACCCTACGAATGGCACAATCGATTATTCAACTCCGATACGGTCTATGTCGATTCGATGCAAACCGTGATGCATTATGACTCTATCGTCACCTTGGAATTAAAAGTATTAAAAACGGACATCACGGAGATACCTATTAACATGTGTTTTGGGCAACCCTACACCTATAACAAAATCACTTATACCCAAGGCGGAAGATATACACAGCGATTAACCAATTCGTTTGGCTGCGACAGTATCATCGTGCTGCAGATCAAAGAATTAGGACAAATCATGACCAGCCAAAGTGTACACGTGAACGATTCCTTCACTTGGGTGGTTCCCGGTAAACCGGTCAGCCATACGTACTACGACTCAGGCACCTATTACGATACTGTACCTGCCTCGAACGGTTGCGACAGTATATTGGAGTTACGCCTCACTATCCATGCCAAGATAGTGCTTGACCAACGCACGATACAGGAATGTGAAGACAACCTACCCTACCTCTGGCGTTCCGTTAAACCGCTCTATAACGATACCATCCTATTGGATACCGTCAAATCGGACATCACGGATACGATCCATGTGGTTGATTTCAAAGTACTGCATGCTAAACGAGATACCATTCATCCTATCCTTTGCGAAGGGGATTTCTATGACTATAGCGGTAAGCGTTACATGCGTGATACTTTGATTCACGACACCACCTATTCGGAATTGGGCTGCGCCAAGACGATTTACTCCATAGACCTTCGTTTCCGAAAAGTAAACAACCAGGATATCCCGTTGAAGACCAGTGACAAGGAACCCTACACATGGATATCACCGGCAGGGAATACCTTTATCATCCCTACCCAAAATATCAGTACCCACCAAGTGGAACGTACCGATACGGTGCGTTACAAGGACGGAAAATGTGACTCCATTCGGTATCATCTGATCCTTTCAATCGGGCAAACCTATTATTTCTCCGACTCTATTCACCTCTGTCTGCCGGACACAATCGAATGGCACGGACAACAGATTACGAAGGGTGGTATTTATTACGATCGCCTACAAACGAAAGGATTCGCATTTGACAGTATCTACGAATTGCGAGTCGGAGCCCACAACGATACTATCATCAGAGAGAACTACAGTATTCCTGCCGGAACGACGATTAAGATTCACGGAATCGAGATCACGGAAACAGGTAAGCATACGAAGCAGTATATCGACCAACATGGTTGCGACAGTATCTATGAGTTCAATGTGAATGTGGTTCATCCCAAAGTGGTTATTAACAGAGATACAACGATCTGCGAAGGTGATTTCGCGCCGTTCTACGGCAAGACATACACCAAAGAAGGAACGTATCAATATATCTCCCAAAGCGGTGACTCCGTTATGAACCTGACACTGCACGTTAATCGAACGAGCCTGACCCGCTTAGATACAGTGATCGCGTCCTATGTGAATCCTCCTTATGTCATCCATAACAAGGAGTACAGGCAGGCCGGTATGTATTACGACACGTTGGTGAACCGCTTCCATTGTGATAGTGTGATCTTAATCAATCTGATCATCACGGATCACTATTCTGATTGGGACGCTATACCGCTTTGCCCGGGTGCACAACTGGAGATAGAAGGTCACGTCATTACCAAAGCCGGTCTGTATACCTTCACTCTTCCATCGCACACACAACTGATGGACAGTCTGCATTGCGTACACGTCTATGATGCGCCGGCATTTGACCTGGAACCGGTGAAAAGGGAGATCTGTCAAGGAGATACCGTTGAGTATGGAGGTAAGAAATTCACTACCACCGGTAATTATGAACTGCGTTTCACCTCGTCTAAAGGTTGCGACAGTATCATGCACTTGGACCTCACCGTATATCCTACCTATCATCATGATACTGTCATTTATAAAACGGATTACGACAAACCCATCAAGTGGTTTAACTCCACCTATGACTCAACCGGTGTCTATCAACATAGAGAACCCACGCTCGGTCATATGTGTGACAGCACGTTCACCCTTAAGTTGACAGTGGTAGAAACCCAACGCGACACAGTGGAAGACAATATCTGTAGCGGCATGTCTTATACCTGGCGGGGTAAGGAATATACCCAAACAGGCTGCTACCGGGATACCGTACGCATGCTGGATGTAAAACAGTCCTATATCCATACCTTGCTGCTGGATGTGAAAGATCCGATTGTCATTACTTCTGCCAAGATAGAGGAGGATATATGCGCTGACGCAGAAAGTTTCGATATCACCTTGTCCTTCCTTGGCGGAACGCCGAAGAAGTATAACATCCGCTTTGACGAGGTAGCAAAGAAAGCCGGCTTTGTGGATATCGTAGATGAGCCCTTCGACCAAACGCTCAAAGCACATATCGCACTACCGCAATTCAAGAATGTGGTTTATCAAAATCACACCGCTTATGTACAACCGAACTACTACAGCCTGCGTATTGAGTTGGATAACGACATATGCGGTATTGAACGCTCCGACAGTATCGAGATGCTGATTCGTTACCCGAGTTGGGTGATCGAGCAGAACTGGGGAGATATCGTCATGCCACTGAGTGCGGAGTATAACGGCGGCTATGAGTTCATCAAGACAGAATGGTACGTGAACCATGTGCTGCAACCAAGCACAGGCACCGGTTACCTGCAGAGCCCGAACTTATTCCCGGGCGATGAAGTAATGATGATGGCTATACGTAAGGGCGAGAATAAAGCGGTACCGAGTTGTGCGATTGTAATCAGCGATTTCAGTACCAAGGTACATGACACGCCGGTCATCGTCTATCCGACACAGGCGCCGAGACATGCACCCGTTGTAACGATAGCGGCACAACAAAGAGGTACATATGCCATCTATTCGTTCACCGGAACGCTGATCACCGAAGGCAACTTGATCGACGGAGACACACAAGTAAGACTTCCGGCTGTCAACGGAATGTACTTCATCCATACGACATTGGATCAAGAAAGTCAAACGCACAAAGTTCTGATCTATTAAACAAAATACCCTCGCGAACTAATCGCGAGGGTATTTTATGAAATCTCAAATGTCAAATGTCTTTTTCCAAAAAGACGCCGTGCTATCCTGCCATTCATCTCCTACCCGTTTGTAGAAACGCTGGTTGGTAGTAGGCGATTTAAGTCCGCCAAGACTCTCTATATACGGCCCGAGTTTGACGTAGTCAAAGGGATTCTGAGTATTCGGAATAATCTGATTTTTCGGAGTATTCGGATAAGTCGGACGCCCGCTATACCATGCCGTTTTTAACCCGCTGTCCTTTATATATTCGGCCCATCGGGCTACTTCTTCCGGTTCCGCGTCACCGCCCATAAATGCCACACAAGTGATCATTGCACCGTAACGTGCAAGAAGACCGTTCAGCAATTCCTCATTCAGCGGTTCACCGATATCATCTGCCAGATGCGGACTATGACATCCCGGACAGTGACAAGGACAATTGGAGAGATTAAGGGCGAGTGTTACCTCGCCCGGAATCTCTTGAAAGACTATATCAAATGATGCTACTTTCATTAGCTATTAGCAGTTAGCTGTTGGCTGTTAGCACTTCGGCGCTTTTTGTTTCTCAGCGTAGTAGCGCTGAGCAGCCTCTTTCTGACGTGCCTCCGAGAAGTTCGATACACGTTTCATGTAACCGATAACACGCGTCAGATAGTCCACGTTCTTCGAGTGGCAATGCGGACACTCCTTCAGATAGCGTTTGTCGATATGACCGCAGTCGTTACATACCGTGTTCGGGATATTGAAGGTAAAGTAGTTGCATCCCTCCACCGCTGCTACACGCAACAATTGACGATACTGCTCTTGGCTCAAGTGCTCTTCGAGGTTGCAGTGTAATGCACTACCACCTGTCAAGTGCTCGATATATTTCGCGCCATGCAGACGGAAACGATCCAGTACGTTCAGACTCTTGTCTTCCACAATGTAGAAATAGCTGTTATAGCAGTCACGCGGAACAACATATCCGTCCTCACGATCCCATTTCGCATGTTTTACGCCTACGTTCTCAGCCGGAATCATCTCACAATTGAACATCACGTCCTTCGTGCGGTACTCTTTATTCTTCTTCTCGATGATACCGAGCAACTCTTGTACGAAGTGTGCGTATTCCGGTGTGTCTTTGATCTCCAAGCCCAGGAACTCAGCAGCTTCAACCAAACCGTTCACACCAATGGTGAGGTACTGACGACCGATATTGATGTATCCGGCATCGAAGAGCGGTAACATTCCTTTCTCCTGCAGGCTCTTGAGGTTCTCGTTATAAGCGAGTTGTACCTTATGCATCAAGTCCACAATGTCCTCGATATATGCCTGATACGGGATATTGTTACGTACGGCATATTGGATAGCACGGTTGAGGTTGATGGTGAGTACGGACTTCGAACCCGTAGAGATACCACCGGCACCGAGGGTATAACTGAAGCTGTTATCCGTGATCGCATTACGCAGACGGCAGCAAGAGGAGAGGCTGTCGGCATTGTCGGATACATAGGTGAAGAACGAGTGACCCTTCGCGTACATCTCTGCGGTGAAATCGCCGTACTCCTTATCCTTGATGTCGCCGTTCTCTGCGAGCAGCGCCATGGTCTCTACCGGGAAGGTGAGCACGCAACGCGTACGCTCTTCGTTGAACCAGTTCATGAAACGTTTCTGCAACCAGTTCAAGCTGTCCCAATGCGGTTCCTCACCGTTCGGGAAACGGAAATGCTCAAACAAGCTCTGGAAATAATAGCGGTCATAGTAACTGATATTCCAGAATACCGACTGGAAGTTACGGGCACCCGACGGTTGGTTCAGGCTATATACCACCTGCTGGAAGCAGTCCGTAATGACCTTATCGATAGTACGACGTTTCTTACTCAGATCCACTACTTCGTCGGCACGTTTGTAGTAATCCTCACCGTATTCCTGCTCAATGAAATAGTTCATGTACATAAGGAACTCAGGCGTAGCGCACGCACCCGAAAGCATGGAGCTAACCATGAAGACCATGTTGATGAATCCGCCACAGAATGATTTGAGGTTGTGAGGAGGTGTCGCATTACCGCCGATACTCTTCGTACCGCCGATCAACCACGGATACATCGTAATGGACGCACAGTAGTTGGCGAGGTTGGTCTCGTCGTTCTTGTAGATAAAGTGCTGGTTAAGCAGGTTCATGTAACGGTCAGAAAGCTCCTTGCCGTACATCTCTTTGATACGCTCGGTGAGCAGACGGCGGTTGAGACGAATGAATCCCTGTTTCGGAAGTTCACCGATCAAGGTAGCAATGTTCTTGTGCTCTACGTTGGCATTGGCATCGAATTTCGAACCCTCTGCAGCATTGGAAGCCTGCACGTAGTTCATCATAAAGTCCAAACGACGCTGGGTCTCACGATCCTCCGTATGTCCCTGACGATAGAGGATAAAAGCCTTTGCAACCTGGTAATATCCCTCTGCCATCAACGCCACCTCTACCTGGTTCTGGATCTCCTCAACGGTCTGACCGTCCCGTACTCGCAAGTGCGACAATACCGCACCTAATGTCTCTTCAGTGGCAAATGCGCCTACCGCCAAGAACGCCTTCGATATCGCATTCTTGATTTTGTCAATGGTAAAAAGTTCCTTCTTACCGTCTCTTTTAATAATGTATGTTTCCATAAATATAGTATATATGATCGTTCGTTACACTCACTGACAGACTGTTTCACTGTTAGACCACTTCGCTGACGGACATGGGCGAAATCGAGTGCAAAGGTACTACAATTATTTCAATTGTGCAAATTTTTTGACAAGAAAATTTTTCAACATTTTAAAAAGTTTTCCAAAACAAAATGTTATTCCATTCATTATCTGCATTTTATAATTTTTAAAATGTTGAAAAGTTTTCCAAAACAAAAATTTACTTTTCCTTTTTCAAATAAAAAAATCACAGTAGCTCTTGCATATATGCATTTTTTTTTGTACCTTTGCACGATTTTTTTAGGATTATGAGCAAATTATTCAAACTATTTATGATGGCATTAGCAGCGTTGGTTGGCGCAAGTTGTCAGAAGGCGGAAGAAGGTAAGGCTCCTGTCACGAAGCCGCAGATCACGATTGAAGGCGGTCGGTTAACGCCTGAGGGGTTATGGGCGATGGGTCGTATCGGTAGTGTGAAGAGCGATATCGAAACGGGATTATTAGCTTATACCGTCAGTTATTACAGTGTAGAAGAAAACCGTTCCACATCTTGGATTCGGATCTGCGATCCGTATAACGGGTTAATGGATGAAGGGGTGAATGGGTTAAAGGTATGCGATGAGTTCGTGGGATACGAGCCCGCATGGTTCGGGAGCAGCGGTTGGCTTGCCTATATGCGAGGCGGACAACTCTATCTGCGTAGAGACAAAGATGAAATCAAAGTGGAAGGAGCGGAAGATATTGACGGTTTCCTACTCTCCCCCATGCGCGATAAGGTCATCCTGATCAAGCAGGTAAAGACCGTTCAGACAACCGCAGACAAGTATCCCGACTTACCTTTGGCTACGGGACATATGCACGAGGACCTCATGTATAAGCATTGGGACGAGTGGACAGAAACCGCTCCGCAACCATTCGTTTGTCCGTTGGAGATCACGTATTACGGAGAAGGCGAACGCATCAAAACCGCCAAAGTGGGAGAAGGTGTCAATATCCTTGGAGGTACGGCGTATGAGTGCCCGATGAAACCTTTCGGTGGTATTGAGCAGTTGGCATGGAACCCGAATAACGAAGAGATCGCTTATACCTGCCGCAAGAAGACAGGCCTGGAGTATGCAGTAAGTACCAACAGCGATATATACCTATATAATATAAATGCGCGCACGCACGCGAATATTACCGAAGCGAACAAGGGCTATGACACCAACCCTTCTTATTCGCCGGACGGCAAGCATATTGCTTGGCTTTCGATGGAACGGGACGGTTATGAGAGCGATGAGAACCGCCTGGCTGTGATGAACCTCGAAACGAAAGAGAAGCGCTATTTGGTTTCCGGTTTCGGGCAGAGCGTCATGGAGTTCGCATGGTACGACAACACAAGCCTGCTCTACACCGATGTATGGCAAGGCACGATTGACTTGTATTACGCCACCGTGGAAGGTGATCTGGAACGCATGACGGAAGGTCAGTACGACCTTGGATTAGGCGATGTAAGCGATAAGTATGCGTATCTGTTAGGACATTCGATGCGTCAGGCGAACGAGATCTACCGCATGGACGTAGAGGAATGGAAGAACGACCCGACGCGTAATTTCGGGCCGAGAGGCATCGACTGGGAACAACCGCACACGGCGTTGGAGAAAGAAATACCGCAACTGACCCACGAGAACGACAATATCTACAATCAAATTGAGCGTTCGACCGTTGTGCCGCGTTGGCAGAAGACGACAGACGGCAAGGACATGTTGACTTGGATCATCTACCCGCCTCATTTTAACCCGAATAAGAAATATCCGACGATCCTCTATTGCGAAGGTGGTCCGCAAAGTCCGGTAAGTCAGTTCTGGTCGTTCCGTTGGAACTTTATGATGATGAGCGCGGGCGATTATATCATCGTGGCACCCAACCGCCGCGGTCTGCCGGGATTTGGCAAGGAGTGGAACGAAGAGATCTCCGGCGACTACGGAGGCCAGTGCATGAAGGATTACTTCACCGCTATCGATGAGTTCTGCACGGAGCCATATGTGGACAAAGATCATCTGGGCTGTGTGGGTGCGTCGTTCGGCGGATTCAGCGTGTATTGGATTGCCGGACATCATGAGGGTCGTTTCAAAGCCTTCATTGCCCATGACGGTATCTTCAATCTGGAGATGCAGTACCTGGAGACCGAAGAGAAATGGTTTGCCAACTGGGACATGGGCGGCGCTTATTGGGACAAAGACAATAAGATTGCACAGCGCACGTTTGAAAACAGCCCGCATAAGTTCGTCGATAAATGGGACACGCCGATTCTCTGTATCCACGGTGAGAAGGACTACCGGATCCTTGCCAACCAAGCTATGGCAGCCTTTGACGCCGCCAAGATGCGCGGTGTGCCGGCAGAGTTATTGATCTTCCCGGACGAGAACCACTGGGTGCTCAAACCGCAGAACGGCATTCTATGGCAACGAGAATTTAGGAACTGGTTAGACAAATGGCTTAAAGAATGAAGTACACTTACGAATATGAGATGAAGTACCAAGAGTCGGACGCGCATAAAAAAGTGCGGCTCTTTCACTTGGAGGAATACCTGCTGGAAGTGGCAGGCAAAGTAGCGGACGAGTTAGGATACGGTGTTGCCGCCATGCACCCGAGAGGGTTGGGATGGATCTTAACGCGTCTGTCGATGGAGTTCTACGACTTACCGAGACATAACGACAAGATACGCTTTGAGACTTGGATCGAATCCAACGCCCACATGCTCAGTACCCGTGATTTTCGTATCTACAAGGGCGATACGTTGATCGGTATCTGCAAATCCATCTGGGCAGTGCTGGATCTGAACAAACGTGAGTTGGTTAATATCTTCGACGAACCGATCTTTGAGGGTTGCGTGGACGGCGAAGTGTTGGATATGTCGCGTGTGCGAATGACGACCATTCCGGAACCGACGGGTTGTGTGCCGCATAAGGTCGTCTATTCGGATATCGATTATAACCATCATTGCAACAGTTGCCGCTATCTGCAGGCGATGATAGACGCCTACCTACCTGATTACTACGGAAAGAAAGTGCGCTTGGATATCAACTATTCGAAGGAAGCGATGCTCGGCGAGACGCTGCAGACCTATTATCTGGTTACAGACGAAGGCGTGCAGTACCAGCAGAAGAACGAAGCCGGAGAAACCTCTTGCTCGGCAAAAATTACAATTGATAATTGATAATTATGGAGATACAAGAAGACAAAACCTTACTGAAACGTCCGACCGAGTTGGAAGCAGATGTCGTTCGCTTCCAGAATCAGAAAGATAAATGGATTGCGTTTGTGGGACTCAAAGACGGACGTCCGTATGAGATCTTCACCGGTCTGGCGGATGACGAGATGGGTATCGCCTTACCCAAATCGGTTACCAAAGGAAAGATCATCAAAGTAGTGCAGGCGGACGGTACCAAGCGGTATGACTTCCAATTCGTCAACACCCGAGGATTCAAGACGACGGTGGAAGGACTGAGTTATAAGTTCGACCGGGAGTTCTGGAACTACGCCCGTCTCATCTCCGGCGTGCTGCGTTACGGCATGCCGATAGACCAAGTGGTCCATATGATCAGCGGTCTGCAGATGGACAGCGATTCCATCAACAACTGGACAACGGGTGTGGCGCGTGTGCTCAAACGCTACGTACCGGGGGCAGAGATGGAAGAATTAGAGATTTAGAGAATTAGTGAATCAGAGACTAAAAAAGCCGGCGAGTGCCGGCTTTTCTTTTACTTTTCTGCCACAAATCGGGTTTCTAACATGCCCAAGGATTGATTCTCCACGACCTTGATGCCGTATTGCCGGCGCCAACGGCGTGCGATACTCGACCACAAGCCTCGGGTGACGTAAGCGTAGATATACGGATGGAGATGCAGTTTGAGTCCTCTGCCGTGCTCCTCGTACTCGTGCGCTATCTGTTCCTCGATCTGGTCGGTAAAGAGGATGGATGACTGGATCTTTCCTTTTCCCATACAGGTAGGACAGGTCTCTTCCACTTGTACCTCCACAGCGGGGCGTACGCGTTGGCGGGTGATCTGCATCAGGCCGAACTTACTGAGCGGTAACACGTTATGCTTTGCGCGATCGCGTTCCATCAGTTTGCGTACGTAGTCGTACAACTCCTGCTGATGCCCTTTATCATCCATATCGATGAAATCGACGATGATGATGCCGCCTATATCGCGCAGACGCAGTTGGTGAACCAACTCATCTGCCGCCAACATGTTGAATTGGAAGGCATTCTCCTCTTGATCCTCATATATCTTCTTGCTGCCTGAATTGACATCAATGGAGAACAGTGCTTCGGTTTTGTCGATGATGAGGTAACCTCCGTGTTTAAAACCGACCGTTCTGCCGAGTCCCGTCTTCATCTGGCGGGTGATGTCGAAATGGTCGAAGATAGGTTGCTCGCCCTGGTAAAGTTTGACGATTTTCGCACTCTCGGGTGCGATGAGTTCCAGGTAACTGCGCACTTCGTCATAGATGGCGCGGTCGTTGATCTGGATGGACGTGAAGTCGGGACTGAGGACATCTCGAATGATGCCGAGTGTACGTCCCATCTCTTCGTTAACCAGGCTTACAGGTTCGCGTTGCTGGAGGGTTTTGACAATTTGCTCCCAACGCTCTAACAACAGCCGCAATTCGTTATCCAACTCAGCGGCGCGTTTGTCTTCTGCTACGGTACGTACAATGATGCCGAAACCCGCAGGTTTGATTGATAGCATCAGTTGTTTCAGACGCTGGCGTTCCGCCTCGCGTTTAATTTTCTGGCTTACCATCACGCCGTCGGCGAAGGGGATGAGGACGATGTTGCGACCTGCGATAGAGATCTCTGCGGTCAAACGGGGGCCTTTGGTGTTGATCGGTTCTTTGGAAACCTGCACCAAGATCGGGTCGCCTACTTTCAACACATCCGCTATCTGTCCTTCTTTGCCCACTTCGGGTTGACGCTGCGTCTTCGTGATGACAGGCACGCGTCTTCTATCCGAAACGGCTTTGGTAACATACGACTGCAGCGTACGATACTGAGAACCTAAATCCAAATAGTGCAGAAAAGCTTCTTTCTCATAACCCACATCCACAAAAACCGCATTGAGCGCCGGCATCACTTTCTTGACACGACCGTAGTAGATATTACCTACTGCAAAATTATCCTGGTCGCGTTTCTCACGTGCCACCTCTTGCAATCGGTCATCCTCCGTCAGCGCTATAGCGATTTCTTGCGGCTGTACGTCCACAATCAATTCGCTTTTCATACTTGATAAGTGTATTAAATAAATAAAAAAGCCTTGTGGCAACTTGCCCACACTTGAGCAAGCCTCATGCCACAAAGCTAAAACTCGTCAATTACTTATGCTTATGACGATTCTTACGCAGGCGTTTTTTACGCTTGTGCGTTGACATCTTATGTCTCTTATGCTTCTTTCCGTTTGGCATAATGATTGGTAATTAAAAATGTTAATTATATAAAAGTTCTTTTGTTTGCTTATTTGCGAACCAGCGCGCAGAACTCGTCAGCCGGCTTGAAGTACGGAATATCGTGTGCAGGAACCTGAACAGAGGTGTTCTTGCTGATATTACGCGCAATCTTAGCGGCACGTGTTTTGGTTACGAAACTACCGAAGCCACGGAGATATACATTCTCGCCGTTAGCCACGTTATTCTTCACTTGCTCCATGAAGCCCTCAACGATCAGGGAAATCGACTTTTTGTCGTATCCGGTGGTGATGGCCAATTCGTTAATTAATTCAGCTTTAGTCATAATTGTAAGTATATTTTATGTGTTATTTTTCAAAAAATCGTGCAAAGTTACTATAAATTATTGAAATACAAAAGTTTTTCGCAAAAAAAATTGCAAAAATCGTTATTTTTTTGTAATTTTGCACGTTTTTTGAACAATTTAGTGCCCGAAATGCCTATTTTTATGGTCAACTCGTTATTCTATAGCCGATTATATGAATGGTACGAAATCCACCATCGCGTTCTTCCGTGGAGGGAGACGGAAGATCCCTATTGCATCTGGTTGAGTGAGATCATTCTTCAGCAGACACGTGTCGCGCAGGGGATGGAATATTACATGCGATTTGTGGCCCGTTGGCCGAAGGTGGAGGATCTGGCTAATGCCGACGAAGCGGAAGTGTTGCGCGAATGGCAGGGATTGGGGTATTACTCCCGTGCACGCAATCTGCATAAAGCGGCGAAAGTAATAGTTGAGAGTTCAGAGTCGAGAGTTGAGAGACATTTTCCTCAGACTTTTGAAGAGATACGTGCCTTACCGGGTGTGGGCGATTACACGGCAGGGGCAATCGCTTCATTCGCCTACAACCTGCCCTACCCGGCGATGGACGGCAATGTGTATCGGGTAGTTGCCCGGCTGATGGATATCGATGAGGCTTTTGACACGACGCAAGGTAAGAAACTGTTTCACAAGAAGATAGAAGAACTATTGGATCGGGATCATGCCCGTTTGTTCAATTCCGCCATCATGGAACTGGGTGCGCTGCATTGTACGCCGGTATTAGGAGACAACTGTCAGACCTGTCCGATACAGGAATTTTGTGCCGGGTATGCGCATCATACCGCAGAATTACTGCCGGTTCGCAAGCCCCGCCCCAAAGTGCGGGACAGATGGTTCACGTATCATATCTATTTGAATACAGAACACAGAGCACAGAGCACAGACCTATTTACCCTGGTTCAAAGGCGTGAAGCCAAAGACATCTGGTATCATCTGTATGAGTTTCCGTGCGAGGAGCATTTGGGAGCACAGAACACAGAGCACAGAGCACAGACCGATTTAGTCTTTCCTTTTACGCATGTGCTGTCTCATCAAAAGATCCATGCGCGGTATATTATTCATAAGGTACAAAAAATGCCGGAGATACCCGGCACTATTGTCATTCGTTGGGAGGACCTCAATGATTATGCGCTTTCCCGATTAACGCTGCGAGTGCTTGATACACTAAAGCCAATTCGTCAGGGCTGAACTCCTTGGTACCTTGTACCTCGCTCCTTAGTACATTCAAATGATGCTCCATCACTTCGTTGTCCCCTCGTTTTGCGGGACCGGTTTGAGCATCAAAGGGTTTGAGTGTGTGGACCTTAACGGCAGTCTGGTCGATAAGCGGCAACAGAGCTTCGAAGGGGATCTGGGTACCTTTGAGCACGTCGGCTGCTATCTGATACATGAGGTTGGTATAGTTATTGGCAAACACGCCTGCAATGTGCAGCCGTTCCCTGTCATGCCGGTTGGCTTCGTAGATATGGCAGGTCAGACATTGCGCCAAGGAGTATATCGCTGCGACGTCGTCGATGTTACGTCCTTCGATGATACAAGGGATCCCGCTCCAGTCATCAATCAAGACCTCCCTGCTGAAACTCTGGAAGAAATACAACACACCTGCATGGGGCTTGTCCGCTCCGAACACCTCGATGGGCATTGAGCCGGAAGTATGCAGATGCAAAGCCTGCGGAGCGTGTACCTTACTGACGACCTCCCGTAAGGCGTGATCTGCCACGGTATAGATATAACAGTCTGCCTTTGGCAGATCGGCTGTTGGTGCTTGGCTGTTGGCCGTTAGCGGTCGGGCATGTACCAACTCTGCCCGAATACCTTTCTGCGCCAATGCGTGGTGTAAGTTCGTCCCCACACTCCCTGCTCCGATAATCGCTATTCTCATATCCTTCAATTTTGCGCTGCAAAATTAGTGTTTTTTTTGCAAATATGCAAGAGTCGAAAGAAAAAAGTCGAAAGAAAAAAGCATAATTACAGAAAAATCGCCCGTTTTGGACGATTTTTTATGATTCAAAGGGGTGCGTTTGTTTGTATTCAAATTGGAGAGAGTTGAATTTCCACGACCAGGGTGTTGTATATTTTTTGCCGTTAGAGCCAATATGGTGTGCTGCTTCGTACTCGGCTTTTAGTTGGGCCTTGCCTTCCGGAGTACCGTAGTTTTGTGCCATTTGGGCGTTGGCATAGGCAAAGGCAGCAGAGTTGTGCTTCTGCTTTGGGGATTGATTTTTCTGATAGGTTTCTTCGCGAGTGCGGTAAAATTGCTTGCCGTAACGCATGTAAAAGTAGCCTGAGTCCTTGCCGTTGGTTTTGCCGTGGATCTTATTGATCGCGGATGCTGTTTCTATTTTTGACATAAAAATGAGGGTTTAATTGTATATTATATATAAATATATAATATAGTAAATGTTACACAAAAATGGGTTCATTTTTTAGTCTGACAGATGCCTGACGTTACTATTGACTGTCGGCTGACCGTCGGTTGACCGTCGGCTCACTGTCGGTCCTGATAGCTAATTGAGAGTGCAAAGATACTGCTTTTTTATTATATATGCAAATATTTGAGAATAAATTTGTCAGATTTGGTAAAAATAACCACAAATTTACCACATCCGAAATCTCGAGATTCCGAGAAGAGGAGATCTCGAAGGGAATAGTAGTAATGAATCCAACTATCAGTCGGGATAATACGAAGAATCATTCGCGCGTTTTTTGACGCGTGCACTAAACGAAAGAGAGCCGGATAATTTCTTATACCACTGTAATTGGGGGTGTTCTGTACGATAATTTGTCCCATAGCCCTTTGTGTAAAGAAATCAATATATTTGCATTTTCGCTGCAAAATTACACAAATATCTGAATTATGCAAAAAAAGTGCAGATTGCCCACATTTTGGGTTTTTGTTTATTGAGCGGCGTAGAATTTGTAGAACTCGGAGACGGCGATGATGCCTTTTTCCCAGACCTCGAGGTCCATGGACTCGTTAGGGGAATGGATCGCGTTCTGTTCCAAGCCGAAACCCATAAGGATGGTCTTGCAGCCCAGAATGGCCTCGAAGGCTGCAATGATGGGTATCGAACCGCCCCGACGGGCAGCCAAGGGACGTTTGCCAAAGGCAATCTCAAAACCTTTCTCTGCCGCTTTGTACGCAGGGATATCGATGGGACAGACATAGCCTTGCCCTCCGTGCATGGGAGTAACGGTCAGACGGACACCGTCCGGTTTGAGGTTTTGAAGATAGTTGATAAAAGCCTGTGAGATCTTCTCATGGTCCTGGTTAGCGACGAGACGGCAGGAGACCTTGGCAAAGGCTTTGGACGGCAGGACGGTTTTGGACCCCTCTCCGGTGTAACCGCCCCAGATACCGCAGATGTCGAAAGAGGGTCGGCAGGAGTTACGTTCGAGGGTGCTGTACCCTACTTCACCGAAGACGTCATCGACATCGATGGCCTTGTTATACGCCTCTTGGGAGAAAGGTATCTGTGCGATCATGGCGCGTTCCTCGTCCGGGATCGGCAGTACGTCATCGTAGAACCCCGGAATGGTGATACGTCCGTTGCGGTCAACGACCTGCGCGAGCATCTCGCAGAGGGCGTTGATGGGGTTCTTGACCGCTCCGCCGAAATGCCCGGAATGGAGGTCCCGGTTGGGTCCGTCCACCTCAATCTGCCAATAGGCAAGGCCACGCAAACCGGTGGTGATAGACGGGGTATCCTTGCCGATCATAGAGGTGTCGGAAACCAAGATGATATCGGCTTTGAGCAGGTCCTTATGTTCCTCCAGAAAGGCTTCGAGGGACGGCGAACCGATCTCTTCTTCGCCCTCGAAGATGAACTTGACATTACAGTTCATCTGTCCGGTTTTAACCAGATATTCAAAGGCTTTGGCTTGAATCATCGCCTGTCCTTTGTCATCATCGGCGCCGCGTGCGTAGAGCCGTCCGTCCCGAACAGAGGGTTCCCAAGGATCGGAGTGCCAAGCGTCAATGGGTTCGACGGGCATGACGTCGTAGTGGGCATAGACCAAAACGGTTGGCGTTTTGGTATTTGTCATTTGACATTTGTCATTTGAGATTTTATACTCCGCATAGACGAAGGGGTTGCCTTGGGAGGGAAGGACCTCTGCCTTCCGGCAACCGGCTTCGAGCAGCAGTTCTTTCCACCGCTCGGCACAACGGATCATATCCGCCTTATGCTCTGCCTGACAACTGACACTGGGAATACGAATGAGCGATGCCCATTCCTCCATGAACCGCGCCTTATGCGCGTTGATATAAGAAGAAATATTTGTCATTTGATATTTGACATTTGTCATTTTACGGCACAAAATTACACTTTTTTTTGCACATGTGCAAATATTTTTGTAAATTTGCAGTCGATTCTGCCATTTTGGCAGTATTAGTGCCTTTGGCACATTGTTTGTCTCAGACAAAGTGTTGAAAGTTTAAAGTTTAAAGTTTAAAGAATATATACTATGAGTAAAATTCAACCATTAGCAGACCGGGTGCTGGTAAGACCTGCGGCTGCAGAAGAGAAGACGGTAGGCGGAATCATCATTCCGGATAGCGCCAAAGAGAAACCGCTGCGCGGTGAGGTACTCGCCGTAGGCGAAGGAACAAAAGACGAGGCGATGGTTCTCAAAGCCGGAGACCAAGTGCTGTACGGTAAGTATGCCGGAACGGAACTCGAATTGGAAGGCGAAAAGTATTTGATTATGCGCCAAAATGACGTTTTGGCAATAATCAAATAATTTATGATTTAAGATTTCAAATTTAAGATTTTTGTTATGGCAAAGGATATTACGTATAATGTAGAGGCGCGAGAGGCGCTGAAACGTGGTGTAGATCAGTTGGCGGATGCCGTCAAAGTGACGCTGGGTCCGAAGGGACGTAACGTGATCATCGATAAGAAATACGGTGCGCCGCATATCACCAAAGACGGTGTGACGGTAGCCAAAGAGATCGAGTTGAAAGATGCCGCCGAGAACTTAGGCGCTCAGCTTGTGAAGGAAGTAGCCTCGAAGACAGGCGACCAAGCCGGTGACGGTACAACGACGGCTACCGTATTGGCACAGGCTATCGTAGGCGTTGGTTTGAAGAACGTGACGGCAGGTGCTAATCCGCTGGACCTCAAACGCGGTATTGACAAGGCAGTAGCAGCCGTTGTGGAAGAGATCAAGAAGAGCGCCGTAGTGGTTGGTAACGACTTCGATAAGATCGAGCAGGTCGCTACTGTTTCCGCCAATAACGATGCCGAGATCGGTAAACTGATCGCTGACGCGATGCGTAAGGTAAGCAAAGACGGTGTAATCACTATCGGCGAAGCCAAGGGCATGGACACGACGATTGACGTGGTACAAGGTATGCAGTTCGACCGCGGTTACATCAGTCCGTATTTCGTGACGAACACGGAAGAGATGCTTGTTGAGATGGACAAGCCTTATATCTTGATTTATGACAAGAAGATAAGCAACCTCAAAGAGTTGCTGCCTGTTCTGGAACCGGCAGTACAGAGCGGTCGTCCGTTACTGATCATCGCGGAGGATGTTGATAGCGAAGCGCTGACCGCATTGGTAGTGAACCGTCTGCGTGCACAGTTGAAGATCTGCGCCGTGAAGGCTCCGGGCTTCGGTGACCGACGCAAAGAGATGCTGGAGGATATCGCTATCCTCACCGGCGGTACGGTCATCAGCGAAGAGAAAGGTATCAAGTTAGACCAAGCGACCATCGACATGCTCGGTACGGCAGAGACCATCACGGTCAGCAAAGACAACACGACCATCGTCAACGGCGCCGGTAACAAAGAGGCTATCGCTGCCCGCGTAGCACAGATCAAGGCACAAATTGCAGCCACCAAGTCCACCTACGACAAAGAGAAACTGCAAGAGCGTCTGGCTAAGTTGGCAGGCGGTGTAGCCCAACTCAACGTAGGCGCTGCGAGTGAGGTAGAGATGAAAGAGAAGAAAGACCGCGTGGATGATGCGCTGAGCGCTACGCGTGCGGCAATCGAAGAAGGTATCGTTCCGGGCGGCGGTGTGATGTACATCCGTGCACAAGCTGCGCTGGAAGGTCTGAAAGGTGAGAACGAAGACGAGCAGACGGGTATCGAGATCGTCCGCCGTGCTATCGAAGAACCGCTTCGTCAGATCGTGAACAACGCCGGTAAGGAAGGTGCGGTTGTTGTCGATAAGGTTCGTGCAGGCAAGGCTGACTTCGGTTATAACGCCCGTAAGGACGAATACGAGAACCTGTTCGAAGCCGGTGTAGTGGATCCAGCCAAGGTAACGCGTGTCGCATTGGAGAACGCCGCTTCCGTAGCAGGCATGTTCCTGACCACCGAGTGCGTCATCGTGGATCATCCGGAAGAACATCCGGCACCCGCTATGCCTGCAGGAGGCATGGGAGGAATGATGTAATTCCGAAGAGGGATTAGCGATTAGAGATTAGAAAAAACGGCATCCGATGGATGTCGTTTTTTTAGTGGGTGAGGGAGGCTTCCAGTTTGTGAATCTGCTGCCGGAGCACGGGATCAAACTCCATCTGCTCTTTGATGATGGAAATCGAGTGCAGGATCGTAGCATGGGTGCGCTTTCCCATCTTGACACCTATCTCCGCCAAGGATGCGTTGGTGAGCTGTTTGCTCAGATAGATGGCAATATGCCGCGCTTGTGCAATCTCACGGGAGCGGTTCTGCGCCACAAGGGCTTTCTCCGGCAGGTTATAGTGTTTCGCCACTTTATCCATCACATCGCCGACCGTAATCACTTTGGGTTGGATGGTAACGATATGACTGACTACCTGTTCGGTAAGCGCCAAGTCGATCTCTTTGTTGGTAAGCGTCGAGTGCGCCAAGAGGGATGCCAACACACCTTCGAGGTCCCGCACGGAGTCACGCACGTTCTGCGCAATAAAATCGACAATTTCGTCTGACAAGGTGATACCGTCCCGGTGCATCTTGCTAACCAATATATCCCGCCGTAACTGATAATCGGGTTTGAGAATCTCAGCCGAGAGTCCCCATTTGAAACGGGTGAGCAGACGTTCCTCGATATCTTTAAGTTCTACCGGCGGACGGTCGGAGGTCAGAATCAGCTGTTTCCGGCTCTGCTGCAAGTAGTTGAATATATGGAAGAAGGTGTCTTGCGTACCTTTCAGTCCGGCAAAATACTGGATGTCATCCACGATCAGCACATCTACCGATTGGTAGAAATTAAGGAAATCGGGTATCTTATTGCATTTCGCAGCGTCTTGATACTGTAATTTAAAGGTATTTGCGCTCACGTATAACACGCGTGCCTGCGGATGAAGGGCTTTGACCTGATGCCCGATGGCATTTGCCAGGTGGGTTTTCCCCACTCCGCTGCCACCATAGATAAAGAGCGGGTTGAACGCCGTATAACCGGGTTGCTTGGCAATAGCCAAACCGGCAGTACGCGCGAGTTTATTAGGTTCGCCCGCGATAAAAGAATCGAAGGTATAGAGCGCGTTCAGTTGGGAATCGAAAGAAGCCGCCTGTTGCTGATCGCTCCCTACCGGTTGCAGACCGTTCCCCATCGGGCGTGATGGCATCATGGTCGTAGCACCGGAAGTGGAGTCAATCAGCACGCGGTACTCCAAACGCGTACCTTGCCCAAAAACACGATAGATAGCAGAAGACAATAAAGGAATATAATTCTCTTCAATATACTCCGCCACAAATTGCGATTTCACCTGCAACACGAGCACGCCTTCTACGAACTGCAAAGGCACGATAGGCGCGAACCAGGTCTGGTACGCACTGCTCGTCATGTTGTCAGCCAAGATGGTCTGACATTGGGCCCATTGTTGTTGTAGTGTTTGTGTCATGTGTTACGCTATTTTTTGAGCGAAATCGAGTGCAAAGGTACTGCTTTTTTTTGACATACGCAAATCAGGAGCCATTGGGAATTACTGCACATTTTTGTAACTTTCCCATTTTTAGGCAGTTATGCACAAGCATATGATTTTCAGCATATTACATAAGTTATCAACATTTAACTTGTTGATTTATAGCATGTTTGAATTGTGCAATAGACTGTTCAATTTTATAAAAAAAATACGTAACTCCTGCAATTTTCAGTAAGTTACGTATTCTGTAAAAATATTGCAATTTAGAAAATCTACAAATTGTGAAACATGTGTTTCTCTGTAAAATGGACTATTTATTTATTCTTTTTTCCGAACAGGGAGAAATGAACATATCGTTTGGGGTGTGTCTTAAGATCCGATAATAAGGAGTCGGCAGAAACGACGGCAGCGTCAAGATGGAGCATGAGGGGTTGCAGGGGTTGACGCACCTCGGTGAGCAGTCCGTTGACTTGGTCGAGCGCCGTGTCCACACGTGCGACTGTAGCCGGCAGGTTAGCTGCCTGTATATCCGTAACAACCGTATTGAGGTTGGAGACCGCCGTGTCGGCTTTCTGCAGGAGAGACGGCACTTCGGATGCCATCATTTTTTTCATGTCCGCAGAGACTTTAGTCAAGTCATCGGAGATACGGTGTACGTTCGCCAAAGAGCGTTGGAGATGGTCTCCGCTCAGCTGTAGCTGCAAGGCAGAGACGAGAGAGTCCACGTTCAGCACCGCCTGATCGACATGCGCCATGAGTTCTCCTTGCAGGCTCTCCATCAGTCCGGGGACATAGGTAGTGTTGAGAAATGAGCCTTTCTCAACAATTTGTGATTTGTCATTTGTAATTGGTGATTGGTCATTTGTAATTTGTGATTGTTCCGGCAGTTGGAGTTCGATCGCCATGCCGCCGAGCATGCCGTCAGAGACAAGCGCCATGCGGGTACCGGAAGGCAGGTCGATATCTTTTTTGATAGATATATCTACGAGGAACGCGCTATCACGTGTGAAGTCATAATGGATGGCATCGACTTGTCCCACTTTATGACCGCGGATATAGACCGCCGCCTGTTCTTCCAAACCATGCAGATGGGTATAGACACCATGGTACGAATTGGTGGGTGTGAAGATATTAACGCCTTTCAGAAAATTAAATCCGAAGAATAGCAGAAAGAGGCAAACCGCTGCCAGTAGTCCTACTTTTATTTCACGTAAATGTTTCATTATTCGATTAACGATTTTCGATTATCGATTAGCGGGTGAAAGAGATGATCCAGCAGTCGGGGAAGAGGGTTTTCAAGTCCGGCAGTTTGGCAGCTACCTTGTCCCGGTCCGTGTCCGCAGCGGTGTAGTATTTGATCCACTCGCCGGCATGAATAGTGTCACAGGCCTGTCCTTTGAGGCGTGCATCATCGGCAGCGATAGGCGCTTTGGACGCACAGATCTGGATGGCGTAGTAGGTAGTGGGAGTGGTCGGAGTAGTGGGAGTGGTCGGAGTGATTGGAGTGATCGGAGTATTCGGAGTAGTATCTGCTCGCTGCTCCCGACTCTCTACTTTCACTGCTTGTTTGTGGGTATAGGCACCGAAGGCATTGACGAGGGCATTCGCCATCTGAGCGATGGAAGCGGGTTGGTTCAGGAATTTCTCTTCTTCGGGATTGGAGATGAACCCCATCTCAAAGAGGATGGACGGGCAGGCGGTCTTGAGCAGCACCCAGAACGCCGCTTGGCGTACCCCCCGGTCTTCACGGTTGAGGTTTCCGACAAAACGTTTCTGTACCTGTTCGGCGAACAATAAGGACTGCTCCATATAACTATTCTGCATCAATTCAAACATGATGTAGGAGTCAATGGAGTTGGGATCAAAGCCCTGATAGGTAGTGTTATAATCCGCTTCGAGTTTAATCACGGCGTTCTCGCGCATTGCCACATCGAGGTTCGCCTCCATGCGGTCGGTACCCAAGATAAAGGTCTCCACGCCGCGTGGTTCTTTCTTCTCCGCCGAATTGGTATGGATAGAGATGAACAAGTCGGCATTGGCTTTATTGGCGATGTCCGCCCGTTCCTGCAGCGGAATGAAGACATCGGAAGAACGGGTATAGATGACCTTGACATCGGGATATTTCTCCTGGATGAGTTCTCCGACCTTAAGCGCCAGCTTGAGGTTGAGGTCTTTCTCCTGCGAGAAGCGTCCAACGGCGCCCGGGTCTTTACCTCCGTGTCCGGCGTCGAGCACGAGTGTAAAGTTGGTCTCCGCCAACATGGGAAGGCAGCAACACCACGCTATGAGTATAAAGAGTATCTTTCGCATATTAAGCCATTTTACAAAATCGGGTACAAAGGTACAAAAAAAAGTTGAAAGTTAAAAGTTGACAGTTGAAAGAGTGCAAAAATTATGCCGTTTTGCATTTTTTTTAAAATTTTATGCGTGCGTGCTTGCGTATATAAAAAAAAAGCAGTATCTTTGCGCGGTATTTTGGCTGATTATGCAAAAGAATGAGTTCACACAGGAAGAAGAGCAAATGATTCAGCAGGAGTTTGAGGCTTTGCTGGACGACTACGCGCATACTCCTCACCGTCAGAAAGTGGAGTTGATTACGCACGCGTTCAATTTTGCTCACAAGGCGCATTACGGAGTGCGCAGGTTAAGCGGTGAACCGTATATCATGCATCCGCTGGCTGTCGCGCGTATCTGCGTTCGGGAGATAGGTTTGGGTAGTACGAGTATCTGTTCGGCCTTATTGCACGACGTGGTGGAAGATACAGATTATACGGTGGAGGACATCGCCGGTCTGTTCGGAGACAAGATCGCGCAGATTGTAGACGGTCTGACGAAGATCAGCGGAGGTGTTTTTGGAGACCAGGCGAGTGAGCAGGCGGAGAACTTCCGAAAGTTGCTGCTCACCATCAGCGATGATATCCGCGTGGTACTGATTAAGATTGCCGACCGTTTGCATAACATGCGTACGTTGGGTGCGCAGCCGAAGAACAAGCAGTATAAGATTGCCGGTGAGACGCAATATATCTATGCCCCTCTGGCGCATCGTCTGGGTCTGTTCCCGATTAAGACGGAGTTGGAGGATCTTAGTTTCAAATACGAGCATCCGGAGACCTGGCAAGAGATACATGACAAGTTAGAGGGTATCAAAGCCTCGAAGATGGAGAGTTTCGAGGAGTTCGCGTTACCTATCCGGGAACGGTTGAACGAGATGGGATATTCCTTCACGCTCAAAGCCCGCATCAAGACCGTCTATTCGATCTGGAAGAAGATGGTTAGGCAGCAGTGTTCGTTTGAAGATGTGTATGACCTGATGGCCGTTCGTATCATCTTCACGCCGCACGAAGGCATGACGGAGAAAGACCAGTGTTGGATGATTTACTCCGCTATTACGGAGATATACCGTCCTCATCCGGAGCGTATCCGCGACTGGATCTCCACGCCGAAGGCGAACGGTTACGAAGCGCTGCATGTGACGGTGATGGGTTCTCACGGCGAGTGGATAGAGGTGCAGATCCGTACCGACCGAATGCACGAGATTGCAGAACACGGATACGCAGCGCATTGGAAATACAAGACCGGTGAATCGGACAACTCGGAGTTGGACAAATGGATTCAGGAGATCAAGGATATCCTGGCGCATCCGGACAAAGATGCGATGGAGTTTTTGGGTACGTTCAAGTTGAATCTGTTTGCGCAAGAGGTGTTTGTCTTCACGCCGAAGGGAGAGATCAAGACGATGCCTGCCGGTTCGACAGCTTTGGATTTTGCATTCCTGTTGCACTCGGAGTTAGGCGAGCACTGTATCGGAGCCAAAGTGAACCATACTCTGGTACCGCTTTCCTACCGTCTCAAAGGCGGAGACCAAGTGGAGATTCTGACGTCCAACAGTCAGCATCCGCAACGTGAGTGGTTGGAGATGGTGACGACGGCGAAAGCGAAGAACGGTCTGAATCAGTATTTCCGGAAGGAAGAACGCAAATACACGAAACACGGCGAGCGGTTGGTTGAGGATGCCATCAGTATGGATAAGGACTTGGCGGCGAACCACGACCAGGCATTGGCACGATTATTGAGTTACTACCAATTGACGCAGCCGAGTGAGTTGTATCTGAAGGTAGGTCAAGGTCTGATTCGTTTGGATACGATCCATGATATCGTATTCCCGAAACGCGGTTGGCGGTCATATATCCCGTTCATAGGCGGCAAGAAGCCTTCGGAAGTTGTTCCGAAGCCGGAGGAGAACAAAGAGATCGTGAAGCCGCAGAAGGGTCCGCATGCGATAGTGCTGACCGATGAGAACTTAGGGAAGGATTATCTGCTGAGTAACTGTTGTCATCCTATTCCCGGCGATGAGGTATTGGGTTATCTGGACGAGGCAGGCAAGATGCATATCCATAAGATCGACTGCGAGGAAGCGATGGTGCTCAAGAGCAGTTACGGTAAACGGATCTACTCGGCAACGTGGAATACGCATCGTGTACAGTCGTTTGTTGAGACGATCGAGTTAAAGGGTATCGACCGGTTTGGTGTCTTCATCCGGGTGCTTCAGACGATCACGACGGACTTCCATATCAACATGCGTGCCATCAATATATCCAGCGAAGACGGTATCTTCCAAGGCACGATGGAGATTTATGTATACGACCGTCTGGAGTTGGAGAACCTGCTCAAAGCCATCCGTAAGATTGACAACATCAAAGAGGTGAAACGAGTGGTGGTGGAAAATTGAGAGTTGAAAGTTGAAAGTTGAAAGTTTAAAGTTTAAAGTTTAAAGTTTAATGTTTAAAGTTTTGAGATATGAAAAAGATTTTTAGTACACTCTGCATGGCGCTGGTAGCGGTAGCCATGATGGGTCAGGATCCGGTCATCACGTTTGAGAAGACCGAGCATGATTTTGGTAAGATTAATGAAGAGGACGGTCGTGTGTCCGTTGTCTTCGAGTTCAGAAACGAAGGTATGTCTCCTCTGGTATTGAGCAATGTTCGCGCCAGTTGCGGCTGTACCACTCCTACATGGACGAAGGATCCGGTAGAGCCGGGTCAGACCGGTGCTATCACCGTGACCTATAACCCGAACGGTCGTCCGGGTCGTTTCCAGAAGACGGTGACCATCACTTCGAATGCCAAAGAGGCTACGACACGTGTGTATATCAAAGGTGAGGTTATCCCTAAGCAAGCCAAGCCGGTGAACAAATACACGTTGCCTGTAGGTGAGTTGAGTATGATGAAGAAGACTTTGGATTTTGGCAAAGTGAAGAAAGGGGAAGTGAAGAACGGCGAGTTGGAGTATGCCAACCTCACGCAGACAGCTCATCAGGTGGATCTGGTGATCACCGCTGCTGATGCGTATATCCTTCATCAAGTAACGCTGCCCACGATCCAGGCAGGCGAAGTAGGTAAATTCGTCTTCTCGCTAGACACCAAAGTATCCAAGTTCTACGGTCCTACAGAGGTACAGGCATACGTAGTGGTGGACGGTAAGAAAGTGATGGAGGACAGTTATAAACTGACCATCAAAGCGGATATCGTGGAAGACTTCAGCAACTTGACCCAAGAGGACAAGCAGAACTCTCCGATTATTGAAACCGACGCCGAGTTCGATGCCGGTAAAATGGCAGTAGGCAAACATCTGCGTGTCAGTTTCCCCATCAAGAACAGCGGTGTGAACGCTTTGGAGGTACGTCGTGTTTATGCAAGAGCCAATAACGTCCTTATCAAGTCCGCACCGAAGTCTGTCAAGACCGGTAGGAAAGGTGAGGTACGTATTGAGATCGATACTACCGGTATGGAACCGGGTAAATACAGTCGTGAGGTTGTCATCATTAGCAATGACTACCAACATCCGATTAAGAAAGTGAGAGTCAACTTTACCGTTGAATGATTGATCATCCGGAAAATAGTGCCGAGTATAAAGGGTTGACGGTGAACGCAGGGGTAGAGAACCTGCCGTCCGTCAATCCGTATGCCACCTTCCGCCGCAAGAAGACGGTGCTGAGCCCCGAAGAGTATTTCGAGGGTATCCGTCGCGGTGACATGACGATACTGAGTCAGGCAGTGACCTTGGTAGAGAGTAACCTGTTGGCAGACCAAACTATTGCGCAGAAAGTGATAGAGTTGTGCCTACCCTATGCGGGTAACTCGATTCGTGTAGGTATCACGGGTGTACCGGGAGCAGGCAAGTCCACGTTTATTGAGGCGCTGGGTAGTGAACTTTGTGACAAGGGCAAGAAACTGGCGGTGCTGGCAATCGACCCGTCGAGTGAACGGAGTAAGGGTTCCATCTTAGGCGACAAGACCCGTATGAACGAGTTATCGGTCAAGTCGAATGCGTTCATCCGTCCGAGTCCGAGTGCCGGTTCGTTAGGCGGTGTAGCCCGTAAGACGAGAGAGACGATCGTGCTGTGCGAAGCGGCCGGGTTTGACACCATATTACTGGAGACGGTAGGAGTGGGTCAGTCCGAGACCGCCGCTCACTCGATGGTGGACTATTTCCTGTTGCTGCAAGTGACGGGTACGGGCGATGAGTTACAAGGAATCAAACGCGGAATCATGGAGATGGCGGACGGCATCGCCATCAATAAATGCGACGGTAATAATATTGAACGTGCGCGCGCTGCGCGTGTAAGTTTCAAGAACGCCTTGATGCTCTTCCCGCCATCCGAGAGCGGATGGAAACCGGAGGCTATCTGCTGTTCGTCCATCGACCACAGCGGTGTGATGGAGGTTTGGCAGAACATCGAAGAGTATATCGCCTTCACCAAAGCCAACGGTTATTTTGACGCCCACCGTACAGAGCAGGCCAAGTACTGGATGTACGAGACGATCAATCAAGCCCTGTTGGACGGTTTCTATAAGAGCGAGCAGATGGAGCATCAGATAGAAGTAGCTGAGCGACAGGTGCTTAATAATGAGATAAGCAGTTTTATAGCTGCCCATAATTTATTGACTGCATATGGCAGGAACAAGTAAGACAAGCAAACGCGCCCCGCAGACAACGATCATTAAGGTGGGTGCCAATGAGGCGGGTAAGTTACCTCCTCAGGCGCAGGAGTTGGAAGACTCCGTACTGGGTGCGTTGATGATAGAGAAAGATGCCTACGGAACAGTAGCAGACTTGCTGCGTCCGGAGGTATTCTACAAGGATCAGAACCGGTATATCTTCGAAGCTATCCGTGAACTGGCTTCGCAGGATCACCCGATCGATATCTTATCGGTAGGTGAGACCTTGAAATCCCAAGGAATGTTGGAACGTGTAGGCGGAGCGGTCTATCTGGCCGATCTGACTCGTCGTGTGGCATCTGCAGCGCACCTTCGTTACCATGCGGAGATTATCTCCAAGAAAGCGACTGCGCGTGACTTGATTGCATTAGCTGCGCAGATCGAAGAGAAGGGTTTTGACGAGACGCAGGACGTCGATGAGTTGATGCAGGAAGCGGAAGCCGGTATCTTCGAGATCAGTCAACGCAGTCAGAAACGTGACGTGACGCAGATTGATCCGGTTATCTCCGAAGCCTTTGCGCGTATGGAGAAAGCGGCGAAGAACACGGGTTCGATCAGTGGTATCCCTTCGGGTTTCCATGCGTTGGACAAGATCACTTCGGGTTGGCAGACACCGGACTTGATTATTATTGCCGCCCGTCCGGCGATGGGTAAGACGGCGTTTGTGCTCTCGATGGCGAAGAATATCGCCGTGGATCGTAATATACCGGTAGCTATCTTCTCGCTGGAGATGAGTAACGTGCAGTTGGTTAACCGTCTGATTATGAATGTCTGCGAGTTGGAAGGCGACCGTATCAAGACGGGTAAGATGAGTCAGGAAGAGACAAGGCGGTTGAATACGAAGATCAATGTGATGAAAGGCAAACCGTTGTATCTGGATGACACGCCTTCGTTGTCGATCTTCGAATTACGGTCCAAAGCCCGCAAGTTGGTTCATGACTACGGTGTACGCATGATCATCATCGATTATCTGCAGTTGATGAACGCACAGGGTTCAAGTTTCGGCAGCCGTGAGCAGGAGGTAAGTATCATCTCACGCAGTCTGAAAGCATTGGCGAAAGAGTTGGATATTCCGATTATCGCTTTGTCTCAGTTAAACCGTGGTGTAGAAGCCCGTCAGGGTGTGGAAGGCAAGACGCCGCAGTTGAGTGACCTTCGCGAGTCGGGTGCCATCGAGCAGGATGCCGATATGGTTTGTTTCATTCACCGTCCGGAGTATTACCACTTGTATAACGATGACAAGACGGGTAAGGATTTACGCGGTCTGGCACAGATCATCGTAGCCAAGCACCGTAACGGTGCGACGGACAGTATCTGGTTGCGGTTCAGAGGTAAGTTCGCCAAGTTCCAGAACGAAGAGGAGTCGGTGGATCCGGATGAGTTAGGCGCACCGATCATTCCGGACGGAGGTATCTCCATTCCGTCCAGTATGAACAGCAGTATGGGGGCCGTGTCGTTCGGGCAACAGATGGGTCCGGACGGAGCAAGCATGAACAGTTTAGGGGAAGATTTAAGTCAATTTCAGTTATAAAGTTAACATATTTACCATTTGTTCATGTACCATGTACCATTTATGTACCATTTGGCTATTTAGCCATTTGACTCAATGACCAAATAAATGAACAAATCGTAAATGACAAAATCGTAAATGATATTATGCAAAGAACAGTTATTATAGACGCATTGAAGCGTACGGATTTCGGGTCGGAGATCAATGTAAGAGGTTGGGTTCGCAGCCGTAGAGGAAACAAGAATGTATCGTTCATCGCCCTCAACGACGGTTCGACAATCAAGAACATCCAGATCGTAGTCGATTTGGAGAAATTTGACGAAGAGCGTCTCAAACCCGTAACGACCGGTTCGTGTATCTCGGCGACGGGAGTATTGGTGGAGAGTCAGGGAGCGGGTCAGTCGGTAGAGATCCAATTGACTGATTTAGAGGTCTATGGAACGGCAGATCCGGAGAAATATCCGCTTCAGAAGAAGGGATTGAGTATGGAGTTTTTGCGCACTATTGCGCATTTGCGTCCCCGTACGAACACGTTCGGAGCGGTGTTCCGTATCCGTCACAATATGGCGATGGCGATTCATACGTACTTCCATGAGCACGGTTATTTCTATTTCCATACGCCATTGATCACCGCCAGTGACTGTGAAGGTGCAGGTCAGATGTTCCAAGTGACGACGAAGAACCTGTACAACCTGAAGTATGACGAGAACGGACAGATCGACTATAGCGATGATTTCTTCGGCAAGCAAGCCGCCTTGACAGTGAGCGGTCAGTTGGAAGGTGAGTTAGGTGCGATGGCACTTGGTAAGATCTACACCTTCGGTCCTACTTTCCGTGCAGAGAACAGTAACACGCCGCGTCACTTGGCAGAGTTCTGGATGATCGAGCCGGAAGTAGCGTTTATCCAGAAAGAGGAGTTGATGGACCTCGAAGAGGATTTTATCAAGTTCTGCGTTCGTTGGGCGTTGGAGCACTGTATGGATGATCTGGAGTTCCTGAATCAGTTTGTGGACAAGGGCTTGATTGAGCGCCTGAAGAGTGTAGTGGATACGGAGTTCGTCCGTCTGCCCTATACCGAGGGTATCAATATCCTTCAGGAGGCGATTAAGAACGGAAAGAAATTCGAGTTCCCCTGCGCATGGGGCGATGACTTGGCTTCCGAGCACGAGCGTTATCTGGTAGAGGAGCACTTCAAGAAACCGGTTATCATGACCGATTATCCGAAGGATATCAAGGCGTTCTACATGAAGATCAACGAGGACGGCAAGACGGTGCAAGGTACGGATGTCCTCTTCCCGCAGATCGGTGAGATCATCGGTGGCAGCGTACGTGAGGAGAGTCTGGAGTTGTTGAACGAAGAAATCGAGCGTCGTCACATTCCGATGAAGGATATGTGGTGGTATCTGGATACCCGTCGTTTCGGAAGTGCTCCGCACGCCGGTTTCGGTTTGGGCTTTGAGCGCCTGATGCTCTTTGTGACGGGCATGCAGAACATACGCGACGTAATTCCGTTCCCTCGTACACCGAAGACGGCCGAGTTTTAATTGAAAATTGAAAATTGAAAATTATATATCATAGAAACACTAACAAACAATCGTTATGAGACAAAAACTCTTATCGCTGATGTTTGTGCTGGCTATCGGACTATGTTCGTATGCGCAGACATCGCTCAAGGGTCGTGTTATCGATGAGGCCACGCAGTTACCTGTAGTGGGAGCAAAGATAACCCTGGCCAACCAAAACATCTCCACCTCGACGAACCAAGAGGGTTTGTTTACCCTGCTCTACTTGGAAGCGATGGATGAAGAGGTGCTCATTGAGAAAGAGGGGTTCATGCCGGAGCTTGAACTGATCAATCTCAGGGAGAATGAAGAAAACGTGATGGACGACATTGTCATGAAGCAAGACATTGTCAATCAGGCCCAAGACGAGATCTTGCTGAACCTGACGGAAGAGGAGATGACGGACGATGAAGGTCGTTCCCAATCGCAGGCATCCTCTTCTTCGGCAACGACGGACGTATTTAATTCAAACACCTCATTCGCTTGGTCGACAGCCCGTTATCGCAACCGTGGTTACCAGTCGAACGCAGAGAACTACTACATCGAGGGTTTGAATTTCAGCTCGCAGGAACGCGGTCAGTTCAACTATTCAGCGATGGGTGGTTTGAATGATGCAAGTCGTTACAAAGAGGTGTTGAACCCGATGGAGGCGACCAACTTCACCTTTGGTGGTATCGCTCAATCGACGAACTACCTGATGGGTGCCAGCCGTTATGCACAAGGTTGGAAAGTAGGAGCAGCGGGAACGAACCGAAACTACAAGGCTCGTGTGAACGCAACTTATTCGAGCGGTGTGATGGCGAACGGTTGGGCAGTAACAGCACAGTTGGCTTACCGTTTCTCTCCATATATCGATAACAAAGGTATCATCGGAGAAGGTATCAAGTACTACTCGCTGGGTTACTTCCTGACGGCAGAGAAAATCTGGGACAATGCCCGTTTGAAGTTGATCACTTTCGGTGCCCCGACAGAGCGTGGCCAAAATGCAGCGGTAACGCAAGAGGTTTATGACTTGACGGGAAGTAACAACTACAACCCGTATTGGGGTTATCAGGACGGCAAGGTACGTAACAGCCGTATCGTGAAGTCGTACGACCCGACGGTTATCGCCGCTTATGAGCGTATTATCGATGACAAGCAACGCTTCAAAGTGGCAGCCGGTTACCATTATTCCTGGTATTCGAACTCTGCGTTGACATTCTACAACGCACCGGATCCCCGTCCGGACTACTACCGTAACCTGCCTTCGGCCATGTGGGACGGTCAGATAGCGAACCCGAACAACGCGAGCTCTGCGGATCAGTTATTCGACGCCAACGGCAAGCACTATCCTTGGGGTTTGTTTATCGGCGAGGACATGAACGGCAAGAGTTACGGCAGCGGTTTCATCGGTCATGACGGCAATTTGGTAGGTCCGTCTATTGATGAGGATCAGTACAATGCGTTGGTGGATTTGTGGAAGAACAGAGATAATCTGACTACGCAGATTGACTGGAATAATATCTATGCCGCCAACTATGCGAACAACGCCGTAGATCCGGAAGGTTCGGCACGTTATATCCTGGAGCGCCGTCATAATGACATCCAGGAAGCGAATGCGATGTTCAACTATGTGAACGAGCAATATGACCACCTGAAGATGACCTTGGGCGTAGAGGGTAAATATTCGCAAGGTATTCATTACAAGACGATTGATGATCTGCTTGGCGGTAATCAATGGATTGATATTGATGCTTTTGCAGACCGTGATATCAAAGAGTTGGCTTCCAACAGCGGTTTCACGCAGTCCGATATCGCCAATGTGATCCAGAACGATCTGTATAACCGAAATCAAAAGATTCATAAGAACGAACGTTTCGGTTACGATTACCGCATCAACATGGCGAAAGCCAATGTATGGTTCCAAAACGAGTGGACATTCAATGAGGTAGATTTTTACTACGCGCTCGCGCTTAACTACACCTCGATGCAACGTTTCTCCAAAATGTTCAACGGTCGTCAAGCTTACTTGGCTACGCTGGGTTATAAGAGCGGCACGATGTGGAAATACTTAGGCAACAATATTGATCAGTATCCTATTGATCCGAATCAGAATCAAGGTCTTCACAAAACTTTCTACGGGAATGCGCACCATTTCTTAGATCCGTCTTTCAAGGCCGGTGCCACGTATAAGATCAACGGTCGTAACCGTTTGAAATTGAACGCATTGGCAGAGACTCGTGCTCCTTATGCACGCGATGCTTATATCTCGCAGCGTGTACACGACCGCGTGGTAGAGAGTATTTATGTGCATGACAAAGCCAAGAACCTGAAACAATTCTACGCATCGAGCGAGAAAGTGGTTTCGGCAGACCTGACGTATGAATTCAACTACCCGATCGTACGCGGTCGTGTAACGGGATTCTTCACGCAGAGTTGGGACGGAACGGAGTTGAACGGTTACTATGACGATGAGGCTCGTACGTTTGTAAACCAAGCGATGACCGGTATTGACAAACGCTACATGGGTATTGAGGCAGCAGCCGCTGTTAAGTTAGGTACGTACTTTACGTTGACGGGTGTTACGTCGGTAGGCGACTACCGCTACACGAGCGATGCTATCGCTGTTCAATCCGCAGAAAACGGTATGCCTATGACGCAGGACGAGGTGACGAAAGATCTGATTCTTGAGACCACGGACAAGGTTTTACTGAAAGGCTTGCGTCTGTCAACGGGTCCGCAAGTGAACGCCAGCTTGAAGTTAAGTTTCTTCCATCCGAAGATGTGGTTTGCTGATGTGACGGTTAGTTACCATGACTGGAATTTCCTGTCAGTAGCTCCGAGTCGTCGAATGCAAGGTTTGTACACCGGTACGCGTATTGACGGAACGCATGTGAACGGATCGTTCAATGACGAGTTCGCCAATGCGGTTATGACGACCGATAACAAAGTTTCGGAGGCTACTATTGATATCGATCCGGAAAGTCCGACTTACGGTCAGGCTACCTATAGCGCGAATACGGTGCTGGATGCGAACGGCGTACCGGTACTCAAATATCCGTATAACATTATGACGGAGCAAGAGAGTCTGGCTGCAACGAACCCGATGAACCGATTCCTGATTGACATGTCCGTAGGTAAATTGATTTATCTGCCGAACCGTCAGTCTGTATCTATCAACCTGAGTGTGACCAACTTAACGAACAACACGCACTTCAAGACAGGCGGTTATCAACAAGCCCGTCTGCCGCGTGGTGTACGTCAAGGAGAGAAAGACTACCACAACTCGGTTATCACCGCCAATGCATGGAAATACCCGTCCAAGTACTACTATGCATGGGGAGTTAACTTCTTCTTAACAGTAACCTATAAATTCTAACAACAATGAGAAAGTCTATATATGCATACGCAATGATGCTGGCATTGCCGGTCATTGTTCTAATGACTTCCTGCGAACCCCGCGGGCTAACCGCAGAGGACGTGCTTCTTTCGGAAGAGAGTCAACTGGCGGAGATGTTGGAAGCCGAGAATCCGGAAGGATATAAGATATACAATATCAATGACTTGCTGGATACGTTCATGACGGAGTCAGGAAACTTCATGAGTGATTCGAGCCGCTACCGTACCCGTTCGTACTATAACGGATTGTATCTGTTCTCGATTGATACATTCCCGAAGGGAGGTCCGGGTATCTATATCCGTGCACGTGTCGCGACGGATGACTACGGAGGCAATTTCTACAAGTCGATGGTGCTGCAACAGGTGAACGACTGGAGTCAAGAGGGTTATCCTGAGATCGACCAGCAATGTCTGCGTGTATCGCTCGATATGGGTTCCGCAGGCGGTATGTTCCATCAGGGTCAGGAGATGATTATCCGTTGTAACGGTTTGGCCATCGGTCGTTATGCGAACCAGCCGCAGTTATGTATCCCGACGAACAACAACAATATCTACGCCGGTTCGGCAGAAGAGAAGACCGGTTGGGCACCGGGCCGTATCACGTCTGGTCAATTCCGCAATGCAGTTCATATGATCGGCATGCCGGATGTGAGCAAGTTGGTTTATGATGATATCAGTATGGTCGTTTTGACGGCTAACTACATCAAGAAATACAGCAATGTTGTAGCAGCCCGCAAAGCGGATGGTCGTTTGATCCGCATCCGTGATGTTCATTTCAACGGCAAGTACGATGATATGAACGGAGGTCCGACGCCGTGTAACCATTATAAAGCCGATTCGACCGATCTGGGTAATCCGGAGACGGATAAAAATGCTTGTACGTTTGGTCCGACGACCGGTAATGTGGGTTATCCGCAGTCCCGTTTCGTGGCAGACAAGACCAACAAATACCAAGTGCTGATCAGTACGTCCGAGTACGCACGTTACGCCTATTACTACCTGCCGGCAGAGAAATATGTTGGTTCGATCACCGGTGTGTTGGGATATTACATGGATAACGGCAACTACGCCCCGGACGGAGGCGAGTGGTCCATCACGCCGTGTAGCATGGCGGATATTCTGCCGGAGTGTCAGGCAGATGGTGCAGATCCCCGTTGGGAGCCTGTTGAGTGGAAGTTAGGTGTTCCCCAGCCGGAAGACGAGTAAATAAATGAACTGGTTGGACGTCATACTCCTATTACCGTTATTAGCCGGCCTGGTACGAGGCTGGACGCGCGGGTTTATCTCCGAGGTCATCGCCCTTGCGGTGGTGATTCTCGGAGTACTCGGCGCGCGTTGGTTTGCGCCGGCCGTATCGGGTGCGGTGATGACGCTCTTTGCTTGGCCGAAGGGGGTATGCGACGTGGTCGGTTACACGATCATCTTTCTGGCGATCGCGGTGGCATTGTCGTTATTGGCAAGACTGCTGAACCGATTCCTGAGCGCCATCCATTTAGGATGGGTGAACAGGATCGTAGGCTCGGCATTCGGATTGTGCAAGTACGGGTTGATCACGTTGATTGCCGTGTTTATCGTAGAGCGCACGAATGCGGAGTATCATTATCTGGATGATGCGCCGGTGGTGAAGAAATCTGTTTTGTATCCGAAGATGGTGAAAGCAGCACATGCGGTATTATCTTTCACTCGGGAGCAATGTGGGCAACCGTGAGCAGACGCTACGGGAGGCACTACAGTATATAGGGCAGCGAATAGGAAGGATTGATCGCTGCTCTTCTTTTTTCTATTCCGAACCGTGGGGTTTTGAGAGCGAGAACGGTTTTTGCAACCTGTGCTGCCGTGTAGAGACAGCGATGCAACCGCTGGAGGTTCTGCAAGAGACGCAGGAGATAGAGCGGGAGTTGGGCAGGACGCACAAGTCCGATCCGGCGCATCCAGAGTACCAAGACCGCACGATTGATATAGACCTGATACGGGTGTTTGACGAGGCAGGGGAAGAGATTCTAATGAGCGGATCTACGCTCACGCTACCCCACCCGCTTTGGGAAAAGCGGGAATTTGTAAAAGTGCCGTTGGAGGAGATAAGGGGTTAATCCGACTATTTGAGTTCCTGATAGATCATGGCGCGGATAAAGTTATCGAAGCGGAAATAGTATTTCTGCTTCCCTTCTTTATTGAGCGGCGCTTGAGGGTCGGGCGCACCTTTGAGCTGGGATTCAAAACGACGGCGGTAGTCCTCCAGGAGGGAGCGTTGCTCATCGGAGGTCGTATCGGGGAACTTATAGGCATAGATGAGGGCGGTGGTACGTTTTGCCGCTTCGCCGAAATGATTTAGATGGGCAAGTTCGTTGCCTTGAGGTGGTTTTTGTTTGTAGTCACGTTTGTTTCTCTGGAGATAGGTTTCCGGATCGCATTCTTTGGAAAGTGCTCCGTTCGGAGCATGGAGATGTTTGCGGCGCGTGATAAGTTTGTGTTGGCTGTCCAAAGCGCCGGTTGTGTAATCGATGCCAGGATCATAAAAGATTTTTCCCATATTCTGAATAATTTAAGATTATATCTGTTTTGTCAGAGTGAATAGAGAGGTTTGACGTCTTAAAATGGCCATGTGATGCAACAGATAATCACCTACTAATAACCTACTAATCACCTACTAATTACCTACTAAAATCATACTAATGATGTACTAATCGTGTACTATAGCATGCTAAATCGGGGGCAAAGGTACAACAAAAAAATGGAATATGCAAATAAATTATGAAAAAAATGCAAAAACCGGATATTATCCGGCAAAATGAACGAAGCGGCGGGGATGTAATCTTACAACATGCCGACTGTTAGTCGGCGTAATTCAAAGAATAGAGAAGCGAACGGGGATGACATCCCCTGCTAATAGACAAAGAAAGTGAGCAATCGGATTGCCCTGTAATGAAAGAAAGAGAAACTCCGCGCTATCACGCGGAGCAGGAAACGAAATAAAGCGGCATACAATGCCGGGGAAATGGACGGAGAGAAAAAGAAAATCCCCTACTCTGCGAGAGAGAGGGGATTTGGTCTGGAGGGAGAGATTTGTTTTTGGGGGATACATGTTCGGCGTGTGACAGACGTCAGAACACGGGACGCTGGGGGGCACGACCTTGCGTATCCGGGTCACCACCTGTTGTTCCTCCGCCTAAACCATTATTACTGCCACAGAGAGTTGTCAGCGGCCTATACGGGAGAATATCCATTATCGGATGTACATATACTTTCTTCATGATCTTACTCCATTTTCTGTCCTAATACATTATAGCGTACTCCGCCATGGACAATAATGAGTTGCCCATTCTCAATACGCTTGGCGCTTTTAAGGGTTGCGGAATCCGTTATTCCGATGCCGGTTGCCACTTGGGGTTGCAAAACGATTCGAGCCGGCGTACCAT
>Ga0247611_10000598_pt1 | contig 72385 bp, 122 predicted proteins | sample 177DNAGHGhighgp2_FD_192422 | JGI IMG/M metagenome (GOLD analysis project Ga0247611, IMG submission 192422) | Sheep rumen microbial communities from Palmerston North, Manawatu-Wanganui, New Zealand - 1770 DNA GHGhigh gp2 | ecosystem: Host-associated > Mammals > Digestive system > Stomach >...
GACCATCAAAGAACAGTAGACAGAATATATAGACTTACCTTAAATCCAGATGAATTTGAAGAAGAAATTACTGAAATTGTACTATTATATGAAGGAGATAAACTTGAGTTTGATACTAACCATCTAATAGATGCAATTCCTTATTATGAAACAGAGTTAATTTAGAAAGTATATTGGATTGATGGCATTAACCAACCTAGGGTTATTAATATTGCTAATATGGAAAATTCCAATTTACCAAAACAACATCTTGGTGATATTAATTATGACCCTTATGGTTTTGTATAGGAAATATACAGTGACTATAATTCAATTTAGGTAACTAAAAATTATGTAGGTGGAATGTTTCATGCAGGAGTTATCCAATATGCTTATTCATTCTTTAATGAGAATGCTTAGGAAACTCCTGTGATTGATGTTACTCCATTGTATTATATAGCACATGAAGATAGAGGAGAAAAACCTGATACTAGAGTTGGATGTACTTTTACTTTGACTCTTAATGTTCCTATTGATTTTCATGATAAGTTTGATTATATAAGGTTTTATTCAATATATAGAAGTGCATTAGACACTACTCCATTGGTTAAGGTTATCAACGAAGTGGAAACTAGTAAACTTACTCCTTGCGATGATAGTGAGCAGACAGTATCTCAAGATGACCCTAATTTAGACCACTACAGTCTATCTTTTATTGATGATAACACTTAGGGTTATGTATATGATGCTTAGTAGCTACTGATTAGAAACAACAAGATTATCCCATAGACATTCAATTATAAGGATGGTAAACTTTTCTTTGGTAATTTCAAGAATGAGATAAATCTTACTGATATTGAAGATAATACATTTAACAAAGTAGATGTTTCGTGGAAAAGAAGTAAAGTTGTTGAGATTTCTCTAAATGAACCATCTACTATTTCTGATTATGAAGATGAAATAGTTCCAAGTGAATTCAATGTTTATAATTATAAAAGTCAATTACAACATAATTCTCAAGAGATAAAGACCTTTAAGGGAAATGAATATTATCATTTAGGAGTTTAGTTATAGGATAAATATGGTAATTGGTCTTAGCCTTATTATGTAAAAACAGATAAGAATGATAAGTTTCCAAAAGGAAGTTTTTATCATTATAATTATGAAGGAGCAATACGTAACTCATTTATATATCCAATATATAATGTAGCATAGGCAGAAACTAATGACGATATTAGCACTATTATAAATGATTTAGGTATAGATACTTCAGACTATATAAGAATTAGACCAGTAATATCTTTTCCAACACCTAGTGAAAGAGCTATACTTTGTCAAGGAATAGTTAATCCTACAGTATTTAATTTAGGTTAGAGAGTTAATGGTACTTGTCATGCTTAGGCATCTTGGTTTTTTAGACCTTATCCTAATAGTAGAGAACAAAACAATCCTGGTACATATGAAGATAAAAGAGGCATGGCATAGGTACAATGGGAAAATTATGCTCCTCTGTTTAATACAAAATATTTAAGTGGAGAAGTATAGTGTATGTATTCTTTTACAGACTCTAGTGATGCAAATAGTTTTAAATATTTAGTTTCACACACTGACTTTGATTTAGATTCTAACAATAATTCATATGGTGGTGGTAATACATTATTTACTGGAATATCTGAATATGAAGCTAAAGAGTTAAGACTTTTACATTGTGATTCTCCAATCTAGTATTTGGGAACACAATATAATTATTATTATAATATTAGTGATGAAGAGAATTTAATAATTTACCCCCGATTTACTTCTGAAGATTATGGTGGTAATATGTGTACATATTATGCAGCAGTATAGAAGACCTCTATAACAAGCAATACTTATACAGGATATAAATATGTAGTGCATTATATAGTAACATGGGAAGAAGATGGACAGACATATGTAAGCTATTATGGAGGAGAAATTGAAAAATATGTAACAGAAGGAGAGTCTTTTTATTATGTAGTAAATAATCCACAATCAAGTAATACTAGACAAAGACCTTATGCATATAATATAGACGCTGCTCATAAAGAACTTTATGATAGTTATTATTTTGTAGATACTTAGATATGCACTTTAAATTCTCCAGATATAGAGTTTGATACTAATATACAAAATACAGATACAAACGAATATGGTTTATCTTTAGTTGGTTCTTCGAGATTTGTAAACAATGTAGGCAAATATAATATCATTGCATAGAATCCTAATTTCTTAAACGATGTAAAAAAAGATTCTACTCATAATCATTATATAAGAGGTACAAAATTAGCTACTGGCTTTAGTACTGAAAGATACTATACACAAACTTATAATAATGTATAGTGGCAATCTTTTGGAGGAACCGTTGTGTCTGCTTTAGATTGTTGGTATGATGATGCTTGTAATTTATTTACTTGGAATGAACATACTTATACTTGGAATGAAAGGTCTTACCAAAACTCTTATGTTGTGTATCCTTGGTAGAGAAAATATTTGAATAATTTCAATAATAATCAACCGTTGATAGATAATCCAGATTCTGATTAGGGTATTACAACAGAGTCAGGAGAACCTTCCTTAATAATAAAGAAGATTTTAGGTAATTTAAGATTTTGCTATACAGATTATTGTACTGAACAAGTTTATGAATATATTGATTATCTTAAATTATTTAATAGTGAGGAAGCTCAACTTCTTAAAACAAAGAAAGATAGATTATATTGTGGAAATATAGACTAGTTAATAACTTGTAATAGTTATTATTATGGAAGAGAAGCAAGTACTCAAAATTCTTAGTATACTAATTGGAGTGCATGGAAACCTATTAATGGTTATCCTTTGTTGTTAGGACATAATGGTACTATTACTGATGCTACTAGGTTTCAAGGAGACCAATATCACGAATTTAAATATTTTGGGGAAGTACCTTCAACAGATTATATACATTCTTATTTTAACGATATATCTCCTAATAATAGAAGTAGTGACCCTATTTGGGTAAGATATAAATCTTCACCTCATTTTATATTTAAATTTTCTTATGGAAATGTTCTTCCTATACTTAGTAATATATAGGAAATCCCAATATCTTCAACTTATAATACTTTGTGGGGTGAAGAGACAATAAATAGTCCTGAACATCTTGATATAGAACCTGTTACTACAACAGGTACTAATTAGAGTTATTTGTGGATAGCTGATATCTATAATCCAAAACAAGTAGGCAATACTTTATCAGATTTTAATTTACTTAATAGAGTATGGTTACCTTGTGGAGAAAGTAAGCCTTTAAATAGTGATGAAAAACTAGTTTGGTCAGAAGGAGATACTTTCTTCCAAAGATATGATTGCCTAAAGACTTATCCTTTCAGTACTGATGATTATCAATCAGTGGTTGAGATTGGTTCATTCATGCTTGAAACAAGAGTCAATCTTGATGGTAGATATGACACTAACAGAGGATTAATGGACAACACAACTGTAACAAAGGAAAACTTTAATCTAATCAATCCTGTATATAGCCAAATGAATAATTTCTTCTAGTATAAAATACTGGATGAAAGATTCAATAATAAGGAAACTGAATATAAGAATAGAATTACATGGACTCTAGATAAATAGAATGGTGATGATGTTGACTAGTGGACCAGAGTAACTGAATTAGGAATTCTTGATTTGGATGGTGATAAAGGTAAAGTTACCAAGATTGAAAGATTTGATAATAACTTATATATCTTCCAAGACAAAGGTATTGCAAGATTAAACTATAATGACAATATCCAAATTCCAACTGAAGGCAACATTCCTATTGAAGTGATTAATTCAGGATTTATCAATGGTAAGAGATATATCAGTGAAAATCAAGGACTTCAAGATAAATGGTGTAGCAAATCAACTCCTTATGGAATATTCTTTAAAGATGGGTATTCAAAAGCTTTATATACAGTAAAGTATGATGAGCGTAGAAATCCTATTGTAGCACCATTATCTCAAGGTTCAATGTAGAAATGGACTGAATAGAATGTAGAGGACATTTATAAGGTTAACTATGATAACCAAGTAAACGAGGTATTGTTTATGATACAAAATAATCAGGACTATTCTACATTAGCATATTCTCCTTTGTATCAAGCATTTACTGCTTTCTATGATTATAAAGATTGGGTAGGTAATTATAATAATTCTACAATATCATTGTTAAAAACTAATAGTTATCCTAATATATAGTATATTTACTTTGTTAGGAGAGCTGCTAATGATAATAAACCTATATTTAACTACTTCTATGACGAAGATGAAACAAAATCCTATTGGATTAAGTTTACTTCAGTAGTGGATAATTACGATTGCATATTTGATAATATATACTTGAAGAGTAATCTTTATGCTTATGATAAAAATAGTATGAATGATGAAGACATAGATATTACTTTAAAAGGAGATGATATTTATCAAGGAGATAGTGTTTTCCCATTTGATTCAATAGCAGTAAGCAATGATAAGCAAGCTTATGAATTAGAAGAAGACTCTTCAGATGTATGGAAAGAGTTCAAACCTATCAAGAAGTTTGGAGTCTGGAGAGGAAGGATTCCTAGGATAAATTCAATAAATGGAAAGTATTTAGGAAGTAGAATTAGAAATCATTGGACTAGAATAGGACTAAAGAAAAAAAGCCCTTCAACTGAAAAGACAGTAGTTAGGGATATAAAAGTGGATGCTTTCTTCTAAATAAAAGGCTGGCAGAAATGTCAGCCTTTAATATTTTAATTGATTTTCAATTAATATTATACAATTATAAACATATTTTATATACTTTTGCAGTTAAAATATTAATGTTATGGCAAAAAACAATAATACTTTGGTTTTTAATGGTTTAATGCAAGGTATGTCTTGGGATTAGATTAAGGAAGCTAAAGAAGAAATACAAAGACATTAGGGAGAAAAATAGCCTACAAGAAAGGATATTCTCACTGATTGGATTATTGGTAAGGATTATATGCTTCAATAGCAAGGTAATACTTTTGATTTAGGAGGAAGCTATTCTTCTTGGTTAAGTCAATATAAAGAGGCCCATCCTCAAGATTCTTACTCTTGGGGAGAATTATCTAAAGGAAAATTAGAGGATTCTTTTAGCAATGGTAATGGTTTAGGCTCTGCTTTAGGTATTGCAGGAACCGCTATGGATTGGACTAAAGAATTCTTAGATTCAGTAAATTCAATAGATAATTCAGCTCAACTTAATGATGCAAAATATATTGCTGGTTAGCAAATCAATTTTGGAGATAATGCATCGTTGATGAACACTTAGAGTAATTTACAATATGCAGATACTAATACTACAGCTACTGATGTAGGAGGACATTCTTTTGGATAGTCTGCAATGAATGTTGGAAAAGATGCATTGTCTGGTGCAACTACTGGACTTACTGTTGGAGGTCCTTGGGGAGCACTTATTGGAGGAGTAGCAGGACTTGCTAAAGGTACAGTACAAGAAATAATAAATCATAATAAAGCAGAAGAGGCAGCAAGAACAGCTAATTTAATAAGCAGTATAGCTAATGACCAAATAAATCAAAGAATGGGTTATGCTTCTGATAAATCACAATAGCTTGCTGTATTAAATCAACTTTAGAATATGGCTAAAAATGGAGGCAAATTAAAGAAATCCCATAGATTTGCTGAAGGAGGATTATTAAATACTTATGACTATGGTCTTGAGGAGGTAAATGCAGGTGGTTCCCATGAGGAGAATCCTAATGAAGGTGTTGTCGTAAGTTATGCTCCTGATGGTTTACCTAATAAAGTTGAAGAAGGTGAAACCATACATAATGATTATGTATATTCAAAGAGACTTGAAGCTAATAAGAAGGTTCTTGAGAATAACCTTCTTGATGAGAAATATGAAGGTAAGTCATTTGCTGATATATCAAAGAAACTTACAGAAGATAGAAAACAAAGACCTAACGATCCCATTTCAGTAAGAACTAATGAAGAAAACCTTAATAGGCTTCAAGATGCTTAGGAAGAACTTAAACTTGATAATAAAACCAGGGAAGTAAAGAGATTCTTAGGTAGCCTTAATAATGAATAGCTTAATGCTCTCCAATAGGAAATGATGGATGAGTATGAAGCTTATGCTGAACAATAGGCTCAACAATAGGAACAAGAGGATTAGGCTTATCAAGAAGAACAGGCTGCTTAGGAAGGGATGTTTGGTAGAGGAGGGCATCTTAAGCAAGGAGAAGTAAGTTCTTCAATTTCAAGATTACGTCCAGTACGTGATGCTGAAGGAAACATAGTAGGATGGGAGAATCCTGATTATATTTCTAATGAAAATGTATTGAACTTATCAGGCTATAATCCTAATTATGAAGGTGCATAGATTTATGCTGATGATAGAAATTGGTTCTAGCGTAATATAGTTTCTCCTTGGAATACTTGGTGGAATAATTTACCTTCTCCAGAATTCTCTTAGGCAGTTAGAAACCTCACTCCTGTTGGTGCCGTTGATGCAATATTAAACGGAGATACAGAAAGATTGTTGGCAGCAGCTAGTACTGAGGGGCCTGTATAGCGTAATATATTTGATGATGCTAATGAAACAAATTTAACTAGAAGCTTACAACAAGATAGAGCTATAGATAAAATGTGGAAGAATGCACCAGATGAAGGATTAGGGTCTTCTAAAGCTTCGTCTAAAACCACTACTCCTAAAACTTCAACAAGAAAATCTAAGAAAGCATCTACACAACAGAATTAGGCATCTCAAGAAGTAAATACTGAGACCCCTAATACTACTACGGAAGAAACTAGAAAAGCTAAATTCTTAAAAGGACTTAAGAATCTAGGAATAACTGCTGGTGTAACTACTGGTATTGGAGCAGCTGTAAAATTAGGAACTAGAGAGATTGAAAGATAGAAAGCTATAAAGGATATTTATAATAGTGAAATTCCAGTATAGGAGTCTGATTCTGTATAGGTTCCATATTCCAATACTAATAATTATATATATGCTCCTGATAGTTCATATTGGTATGACCCTGTAGAAGGTCGTATGTTTTATAAAAAATCAGAAGGAGGTCATTTATTCCAGGGTGGAGGATTTGCTCCTTATGAATTTGAAGAAGTAAATGGAGAAGTATTTGCACATAAAAAGGTTAATAAAAATGGTAATGTTGGTGCTTTAAGAGTTCCTGAAGCAGAGTTTACTCCAGAAATGGTAACTGCTTATGGAATATGGAAGCAGAGAAATAATTCAAACAATTCAAACGTCTCTACTAAAAATACTCCTGCAAAATCTAAACCTGCAAGTACTACAAAATCTGCTACTACTTCTCCTAATAATCCAAATTATACAGGATTAGATTATATGCCAGATTCTACACCAATTGATGTAGAATTGCCATAGGGTTATATTTTAGGTATAAATCCTAATTAGTTTGGAAAATTTAATCCAGATGAAATAATTGATAGTAATTTAGATTTTATTGATTATTCTTCAAGACCAAAAGCAAATCCTTTGAATAATGAACTTAATGGTAGAACTACTCCACCATCAAGAAATCCAGAATATAAACCCAACTATTTATCCTATTTAAGATATGCTCCTATATTAGGTAGTTTAGGATAGGTATTAGGTGATACTTTAGGTTTAACTAATCAGCCTGACTATTCAAACATTGATATGTATAGAAGAGCTGTTGATAGTATTGGTGGAGTTAACTTTGTTCCTATTGGTGGATATTAGTAGTATATTCCTATAGATAAGGAATACATATCAAATCAACAGCTTGCTTAGGCTGCTGCGTATAATAGGTCCTTAAATAATGCTAATCCTGTAGGTTCATATATCTTAGGTCTTGTAAATGATGCTAAAGTAAGAGACCAAATTGGAGATATATACATTAATGCTGCTGCACAAGATTAGAAGAATAAACTTGCAGTAGCTGAGTATAATAGAGGAATTGATATTACTAATGCTAAAAATTCCTTAGCAGCACAATCAGAGAATGCAAGACTTAGAGCTTAGAGAGCTAATGAATATCAAAAGATAGCAACTATGAGGGATAATGAAAGAAATACCGCTGAAGCAGCTAAAGCAGCTAATTATTAGGGATTGTTTACTAATATTGGTAACCTTGGTACTGATGAAATGAATAGAACTATGGTTAATAGAAATCCTGCATTGTTCTATAAAGTGAATATGGATGGAAGTATTTATTTCAAAAATGCATTCTGGGGCTTATCAGAAGATACACAAAATGAATTAATAGACATGCTTGAAAAACAAGGATATAAAATATCTAAATAATAGAAAGGATAACAACATATGGCAAGAATATTTTCAGCAACTTTTACCCCATATACATATGAATAGTATGCTACTCCTGTAAGGGAAGCTACTGCATATCATTAGAAAATATAGGATTAGTATGATGCTGCTCTTCTTGAAGCATATAAATTAAATAGTATGCTTGATTAGCAGAATGACCCAGAATCTTGGAAGTTATATAATGATACAGTTAAGACTGTTTATGATATGGCTAATTATCTGAATACAAAAGGTCTTGATGCTAATGCTTAGGCTAACTTAATGAAAGTTAGGATGCAAAGTCAAAACATTTTTGACATTAATGCTGCAATAAATAGAAAACAAGAGGCTATTAAATCCTTTATGAATTCTGCAAATGGATAGAATCCTAGATATATAGGTATTAGACCTGAAGAAACCTCAGTTGATGATTGGAGAGGAGGAAAAACCCCAGATTTGTTTGGAGTCAATGGTGAACAAGTTTCATAGTATATTGAAAATGCTACTAAAAATGTTACAAGTTAGCTTTTTAATGAATATAATTCTAGAGGTTATAGAATTACAGAAATAGGAGTTAATCCTATATATAGATAGTAGGTATTTAATGCATTAACTGATGAAAACTATGATGGAAACTATCAATTTACAAAAGATGCTGTATAGAACCAATATATGAATAATGTGGTAAGAGAATTAAGACAAACCATGCAAAACGCACAATTTTCTTTTGGTTTTGATTAGTTGAAGTCAGATGAAAACAAACAAAGGTTTGCATCAGAAATGTTTAATGGTATATAGAATGGAATTCAATATAGTAAGAAGAGTGAAGTTGACCAATATGCATTGGATTCCTTTAAGACACAAAATGATATTTATGCAGCAATATATAAGGATGCAGCAACTAATCCTAAATCTCCAAATATGATAGTAAATGGAAAGGTTGTCCCTAGACCACAACAAGAAGATCCTATGTCAGCTACTTTTGGATAGCATTTTAACTATTTAGATAGAAGTGGTGAATATACAAATTTAAAGACTCAGTTTAGTACATTAGGAGGTATAAATATAGATACTGGTTAGATATAGGGAGGCGTTGTTTGGGATAATAAAGGACAGCTTAAAGAGCAATTTAAAAATCCTGTTGTTTTAAATAAGGATAAAAAATCAGTACATCCTAAAGACAACAATTTCTTTATTGCCTATGAATAGTATATAAAACCTCTTAATAGCTATATAGAAAGTTTAGAGATTAATGATATTACTGGAGAAGGATATCGCTCTGTTAAACCAAGTCTTTATTAGAATTATAGTGATGAAGAGCTTATGAGTTTATACAATATGTATAAAGAAATGGGTTACACTAAAGAAACCTACGATGCACTTAAGAAATTTAATGTTTCCAATTTAAATGATTATAACGAAGGTAAAGGATTTAATGCTTAGGATGCTTTGAATGAAGCTAATAAGTTAGTATAGAAGAGTTATGTTACCTCTTTCACATTAACAGACAATTCTTAGGCAGGAGATATTATTATGAGAGGTTTAAATACTTCTGAAAGACAAGTAAGAGAAATAGATTATTCTGGTAAAAGAGGAGATTTATTAAAAAATAGGAATGTTCCTTTCTTAAAAAAAGAGGGTAAAAACTATGTATTTGATAAAGATGTTGTAACAGGTTATGGTTATGATATAGACCATCCTGATGAGTTTATAATTTATTCTGGAAATAAAGGATATGCTGTACCAATCAACATATTTCCCAATGAGGTATAGACAGTAATTAAAGCAAGTGCTGTAGAATACCAAACTAGAGGAAACAATGGGATTAGAAATCAAGATGCTTCTGCAAGATTTTTATATGACTTCTTCTTAGAAGGAGCATCTCCTGTTCATGGTAATACAATTAATAGAGAATAATAAGATATGGAAGAAAATTATTTAGATATAACCGAATTTGGACCATAGGGATTAAGAGGTTTGCCTTCATTAGTTTCTAATTAGAACTATGGAGCAGATACTACTGAAGATAATAATACCAACAATGAAAGAAGTATTGCTGACATTATTTTATAGTCAGAACATCCTTATCAACAGTTAGGTCCTTATTTCAGTCCTACACAAAAAACAGAGGATATAGGATTAGAAGCTATGAGCTTAGGCTATGGAGATAGCAGATTTGATGAAAATGCTACATAGGAATCTGACTTATATAACTTAGATGAAATCAGAGCATAGAATCAAACTGGTATAGAATAGCTTGCTCACGGTGTTGCCAAAGGAATAGGACTTGCTGCTACTACTTTTGTAGATAACTTTGCAGGTACTGCTGCTGGCTTAGCTAATGTAATTGATAAAACTTCATCTGGAGAAATATCCAAAGATTAGTGGTTTACTTAGGGACTTAATGCTTTCGTTGATAATCCTGTAAGTAGGGAATTACAGGAAATCAATGATAAGATGGAAGTATGGTTACCTAACTATTATACTGAAGCTGAGAAAAATAATTCATGGTGGTAGAATGCTTTTACTGCTAACTTTATAGGAGACCATTTTCTTAAGAATACAGGATTTATGGTTGGTGCCTTATTTAGTGGTATGGCTACTTCTGGGGTTCTTTCCAAAGTAATGAAACTAGAATAGTCTAGAAATATATTTAAAAACATGGCATCTGCTGCTGGAATGAATGATAAAAATGCAATAGAAGTTGCAGCATAGATGGCAAGAAATGGTGCTACTGGAGCAACTGTAGAAAGAGCTTTAGCAAACTCAGCAAAGGAATTGGCAAGAAAAGAGATAGCTTTAAAAGCAATTGCTGGACTTAGTGCTTCTTGGGGAGAATCTAGAATAGAAGCTTTAGGTGGTTCTGATGAATTTTTCAATAGAGATAAACCGCTGTTAGATTAGTATAGGTAGCAAAGATTAGACAATGTAGATAATGAATTATTGGAGGAACATCCTGAATTATTCTTAAGACCTATAGCTAATTAGAATGGATAGATTATTGGTTATGAAAGACTACCTTATTAGGATAATGAAGAATACAAAAGCCTCTACAATCAAAAAATAGATAATATTACAAATGAATATAATGCAGCTTTAGAAGAATTAAACAACAGAAGAATTGATTTTGCAAACAATTCATTCTTAGTTAATTTTGGCTTAACTTATCTTGAGAACCTTACAATATTCGGAAATGCCATAACTGGAGGGTATAGTACTGCTAAGAGAGCTAAAAACCTTGTAGATAAAGTAGCTATTGATTAGGCTGCAAAAGAGGGGGCATCAGCCCCATTTAAATATACTGCTTCTAAAGAAGCTATAAGGGCTTTAAAAGCAAAGAATATTGCAAAAGGTATTTGGTCTCCTATATTTGAAGGTACTTAGGAAATGTTACAAAGAGTTGAATAGGTTACTGAAGATATTTATCAAGGTACTAAATTCAATACTTTTATGGGTTAGGCAATAGACCCTAATGGATTGGATTCAAATCTTTCCTGGACTAAATCTTTCTCTGAAGCTTTTGGTAAAGTGTATTCTAACCCTGAAGAATGGGAAAATTTTGCTTTAGGATTTATAACTGCATTACTTCCTATGGGAGGATATACTACAGTCACTAATGAAAAAGGTGAAATCCAATATGATGAGTTAGGTAGACAAAAAACCAAGAGAACCCTTCTAGGAGGTGAATTTTGGGATAATGTGTATACTGCAAATAAAGGAATCAACGCTGAGGCTGAAAGTCAAGCTAATGCTTTAAATCAAATATTGGATAATCCAGATAAAAGAAATCTTGTGTACTCATTAGTTATGAGGGATGCTTTTTCTTAGAGAAAAGATGCAGCTCTTTAGAATAATGATGTATTAGCTTATAAAAATGCTGAATTTGATGAATTAGTTAGTGAGGCAATAAGATTCTAGGAATCTGGCAGAGGAGAAGATTATAGGGACCTTATAAATACCTATATGACTATAGAAACTCCTGAACAAATTGAAGACCTTAAAAAAAATACAGTTATAACTGAAGGAGACACAGAAGTTTCTTTATATGATGGAATGTCAGATGAATAGATTATTCAAAAGTTTGCTAATCAAAAGAAGCAAGCCTTAGAAGTAATTGATAAGGCATAGGCAATATCAGATTAGTTTGATTAGTTATATGGTACTGAAACTTTAGCAATAGCTAAACCTGAATATATATCTTCTGTATTAAGAATAGATAATAGAGAGCAGAGAATAAAATAGCTTTCAGATGAAATTCTTAGCTATGTAAATGGTCTTACTTCTTTATATAATGAAGAAGAAAAGAATGAATTACTTGACAACCTTAGAAGTATAAGTAATCTTACTTCTGTAATGAGTAATGAAGAGTCATTAAAAGTAGTTGTTGATGCAATAGATAATAATGAAAATGCAAAGAAAGCTTTGAATGACTTTATTGAAAATAAATATGCAGCAGTAAACTCTGAAAGAGGTCTTTTATAGGTAAGAATAAATAGACTTACAAAAAAGCAGGAAGAACAAGGATTGAATAAAACCGAGCAAAAGCAACTTGATTCTCTTAAAAAGAGAAAGAAAAAATTAGATGATTCTACTGCTGGAATGAAAGACAAGCTTTAGAAACTTAAACAAAAAGTTTAGGATTCTGGTGGAGAAACTGAATTAAATAGAGCTACTTTTGTATAGAAAATAGATGATTTAAATACTTTAATTTAGGATAGAGAATCCTTAGTATCTTTATTTGGAGTATTTTCAAATGTAGATACTAGATTTGTATTAGAAAAAGCCTTATCTAATGATATCAATAAAGCAATGGAATTCTATGTAAATAGAAGAATAGATAAGGTTTATTCTAAAGTAAGAAAAAATAGAGATTTAAGTTAGTTAGATGAATCCCTTCCTTTAAATTATATAAGAGAAAGGGCTGTTTAGAATGGAGATTAGGATTTAGTTGATTATATAGATGTAAGAGATGATTATCTTAACATTCTCAGTAAAAACATTAAAAATTTCTCTGAAGAAGACTTGGTAGAAGTATTTGAATCTATAAACGATAATCTTAGAAGAAAAGAAAACGGGCAGTTTATAAATACTACCAAGGATACAATGAGGGCTAGTACTGAAGGCTTTTTGCTGAAAAGACTATAGGATTTAAATGAAGAGAAAGATAATTCTAGTTCTCTTCCTTCAAAAATAAAACTAGACTAGTAGATATAGATAATAGAGGCAGTATTAGATGCTAAAAAGAATTCTGAAAAAGCAGAAGAGGGTTTTAGTAAAAACGTTGATTCAGAAGAAGGAGAAGAAGAAATTGAAAATGAGGAAGAAGAAGAACCTGTTGAAGGATTTGTTTTAACTGATAAAAATAGAAATTTTGCTAAAAGGTCACGTGCTGATGTAGAAGAAGAATTAAATGGTATTACTTCATTAGAATAGTTTGAGCAGGAAAAGAATAACTTTATTTTAGGCAATGGTATAGAAGACGAGTTTTATGAAGCATTAAATATAGTTGAAGATTCTTCACTTACTGAATCTTTAGACCCAAACGATTTAAAATGGGTTAAAGACCAAATTCTAAAACTGCATGAACAATTGGCAAGACAACTTAAAGAAGAAGAAAAAGAAAATAATAGAAAAGGAAGAGTAAGTAATAAAGAAGAAGATGAAGGTAAGCCTGAATTTGATTCACTTAATGATGAAGATGACTCTTCTTCAGATGACTCTTCTTCAGAAGATGGAGGACTTGATGACTATGAAAATGAAGACAATGATAGTGATTCTAAAGAACCTTCAACTTCAAACCTTGGATTTAGAAGTGGGGTTGTAGGAAAAACACCACAGACATCATAGTCCTCATAGACTGTCTAGGAATAGCCTAAGGAATCTCCAGTAATAACTACTGCAACAAAGATAATCAACCCTTAGAAAGAGCATAGAACAATCACTAACTCTGAAGGCAGTAATGCAGAAATAAAAAATAGAGGGAATGAAGATGCTTGGGCAGTTGGAAGAAAAGGTACAAAATGGGATTGGGAAGAACTTAAAAACTCAAGAAGAAAAGCTGAATTAAGAGAAGATACTTGGGATGAATTTATTTGGAAAGGAAAAGGCAGAGAGTTTGTTGAAAACGGCGATTTAAATAGACTTTAGGAATATTGGGCAGAACATCATAATGGTTCTAAATTACCAATACGGTTTGTAAAGGTAGAATATGGAGGAAGTTTTGAAGGAGAAGGAGCAGAAAAATTTAAAAAAATGTATGGTACTTACTCAAATACTTTATTTGCTGCTGTAGAAATCCCTAATGGTTTTAAACCTTCAATTAAAATAGAAACTGCGTAGGTTACACCAGAAACAGGAAGTGATATTAATGTATTAATACTTGGAGAAATAACTTATTGTAGTGGAAATAAAGGTAATAATATAGACAATTGGAGAGCTTTAAATGCACAAATTAATAAGTCATTTAAAGAACTCAAAGAACGCAAAAGTAAACTTCCAAAGCCTTATGAATTAAGAATGTATACTCCAGACATAACAACCAATCTTGAATATATATTCTCTGGAAGAATGGTAAAAGAGATTGATGCTGTTGATAGAGAGAAAGCAGTAAGTTATGGAATTCATAATCTTGGCGATATTCTTACAGATGCAGAACAAAAACAACTAGACTAGGACTCAAAATATACTCCTTTTGAAATAGTTGTAAAAGCTGGTACATAGGAACTTGTTTTTGGTAATATAAAGGTTGAAAACCCAAAGATTAGAAACAAACAAAGTAGAATAGTACAACTGAATACATTTTCATCTGAACATAGAAGAGAAATGGGCAGTACTAAAGTAGGTAATGTTGGTACTGTATGGTTGAGAGTAATGGAAGCAGATGGAAATATCTATTACAAAGGAGTTAAGATTAATAGATTTGATGAAAATACAGATGATAATTCTCCTGTTGCTAAAAAGATACGCCAAATTATCCATGATTTAGTAGAAAATAAAGATACAACTAAAGAAGACTGGAAGATTTATCTTGGAAGATTATCAAGATTCCTTTATACTTCTGCTGCAAAAAGTAATAGAATGTTCCTACACTTAGAAGGAGAAAAGTTCTTCTAGATAGGTACTGATGAAGGTCCTGCAAGGAAAATAGCTATTCCTAATAAAGATGATGAAAACTATGAAGAATTAGCAGAAGAGGCAGAAAATGCTATATACCAAGCAATAAAGAATGAAGGATATAGATTTAATCTTGTTGCTGATAACTCAAGCACAAATGCTGTTGAAAATCTTTCATTATAGGATATAGTTGCTTCAAATATGATTTCAACTGATTTGGCTAGAGTACATAATGTTGGAGCATCTTTCTTAATAAGTCAATATGTAACTGAGGAAGGAAAATTAGGCAAGGTTGTAGATTCTAAGATTGCAGAATAGTTAAGAACAAGAAAATTAATCCATACTGGAAGAAAGGATATTTACAATGCTGAAGTAATTACTATGCCAATCCAATTAGATTATGGAGGCATGAAAGGTTACTACTTTAAAGGAATATTGGATGACGATAAAAAATATCATTTTTATTAGTTAGAAAATGAAAACGACCCTATAGGAAAAGGTAAAGAAGTGGAAGACATGTTAACAGTAAAGCTTCTTACTACTAAGCTTTAGCTTGACTATTTAATGAAGAATGAAAAACTTACATTAGAAGATTTAGCTAGAGGTATAGGAGAGAAAATAGGAGGAATAAAATATACATTTACTTATAAAGGTAAAAAGTTAATATATACTCATATATATATTCCTATATCTGTTTCTAATAGAACAAGACCTGTATATATGGATGAAAATGGTAAAGTTATATATCCTGAAAGAAATAGAGATGAGTATAATGCAGTGGTTGCTTTAGGATAGAGAAATGAAGCTGGAAAGAAAGCAAATGAGTTCCTTAATAAAGCTGGAAGAAACGCTAATCTTGTATTAAATACTTTTGAAGAAGCAGAAGATAAAACAATAACAGTAACTGTTATTAATTCTGCAAAGAAAGAAAAAGCAAAAGAAGGTGCTCTTTCTTATCTTTATATTGGTCGTGATGATATCCCACTTTCTCAAGAAGCTTTTAATTATTTAGATTCTGATACTTAGTTTAAGGTAAAGGAGTTAGTGTTTAAGCTTAATGCAAAAACAGGAGCTTATGAATTATCAGCAGATGTTTATTTATCAGATGGTACTGAAACTAGAAAAGACAGCAAAGGTGAACCTATCATATTTAAAAAGGTGTAGCTTAAACTTAATGGTCCTTCTAACTTGGGTTTAGTAATTGATAAGAGAGAAAAATGGAATCCGAGCTTAATAGGAAATCCTATTTAGGAGGTAATATCTGCACCTATTGATGAATTATCTAGAAAAGGTAAGAAAAAGGCAACTACCAAGAAAGGAAAAACTACTAGTTCTAATAATAATTCAGTATTAACTATTCCTACAACAGGTAGTTCTTAGGGAAAAGAAGTTAAAGGATAGTATTCAGTAATTTAGAATGAAGATAATTCTTTAACTGTTACTTATGAAGGTGACCCGAAGGCAAGAATTCGTATTAATGGTAATTTGGTTCCAGATTTTGCTAATAAGCCTAAAGCTTTGGGTATAAATTAGATTACTGTATTACCTGATGGTGAAATACAAATACAATCAGATTTGTCTTCTAGTTTGAATCAACCTGAGTTGTAGAATTAGGATATCTTGAGGCAGATTATAAAGGAATAGCTTCCTGATTTAAGTGAGTATTTAGAACAGAACACTAAATAGCCTACAGTATCAGTACAAGATATTGCTAAACAGATGGATAAAGATAAACCAGTTACTAAAAAACCATCATCAAATTTAAGAAGAAGACCTACAGTTAAATCTTCTACTACTAAAAAACAAGATAAAACAATGAGAACAAGAGAGCAACTGATAGAAAATTTATTTTAGAAATTAAAAGGAAGATATGATTCGTTTAGTTTACAAGATTCTCCTAAGAATGTTTCTTTAAAAGATGTTCTTAATTCTCTTTAGCTATCTACCTTGGAGCAATTAGAAAATGTTTCTGTAGAAGATGCTGAAAAGATATTTACAGACAACAAATACTGTTGGACCCCATTCTACTAATTTAGGTTAAAATAAAAAAAAATAAAGGGAGCCTGTAAAGACTCCCTTTATTTATTTAATTAAGTTGTTATTAAGCAGCATTCTTAATATAAGGATTAAACATCTATACATCTCCTTCAAATAATAAATCAATAGCTCTATCGACATTCCTTATGTAAGGAGTATTGAAATATAAAGTTTTTACATATCTGTTCCATCCAGCATATTTTCCAGATTTTATTGTTTCTCCCATATCAGAGAAATTAAGTAAATCCATAGCATTATTGATTACATTAAGACAAGGCACTGGAGTATTTATAAGAGTAGCTACATTCTCTGCAAATGCTATAGAAGGTACAGCAGAACCTAATTCCAATCTTAATCTATAAAGATTATAAAGAAGCATATTAGTCAATCCAGGGTCATCTTTATCTGGACCATTTGCAAATCCCCATTTTAAAGTAGCCCATATTGAGGTATATACCGCAATTTCTTCAGATGCTTTTTTAACCTCAGCTTTTTGTCTGTCTGAAAGTTCTCCCCATCTTGTAGCTACCTGGAATTTCCAATGTATCAAATCCTCCATTAAATGAGTACTGAATTTTAAAAATGTCCTGTAAAATCCAGCTTCCATATCTCCTTCAATCACATTGTATCTTTCTTTTCTATATCTAGCCATATAGAATGCAGGCATCCACTGTCTATATTGCATTATAAGTCTTCCTAATGCAAATCTATGTATATCTCCTTTATCCACTTCACTAAAAGCACCATGCATTCTGTTATTTACCTAATCTACTTTAAGCTTTATCTAGAACAAATCTTTGTCTTTAAATTCCGTCTGCTTATCTTCTTTGAAAATATTATCTGCAACTACAAGCTTCTTATAAACAACATCGCCTTGTTTTACATCCTAAACTTCCAAAGCATCATATAGTGATATCTGTTTAAAGCTTCCGTCTTCTTGTTTTTGGTATACCTTAGTATGATTCAATACTCCAAGTAAAGATATAGAATGTAAATAATGTTCACCTAAAGAGTTAAATAAAAGAGGATTCATCTTCTTAATTCCTTTTTTAATTAATCCACTCACATAAGCTACATTATCTGCATCGTAGAAATAATCTCCTTCAGGGTCAAATCTTTGTAATATTAGTCCTAATTTTGTAGTTTTGACATCTTCATATGTTTCAAGAATTGTAGGACCAATCTAAGCCATATATTGCTCATGGGCTTTAAGAATTTCCTTTAAAGTAAAAGACTGGCCTCCACAACATTCAAGTAATGTCTAAGCAACTCCCATACTGACATTAGTCATACCACTAAACAAGTTTACACCTAATCCTATCTATTGGCTATAACCTTTTGTTAAGTCCATTCCTTTTCCATAGTATACATTCACTGTCTTATCATTTAATTTGAAACTGAAGTGTTCATCTTGTTTTCTATCTGCATACAAAGATTTATCTATATAATTTCTTAGTTTCTTATACATATTAGTTTCAGAACCTTTCATTTCCAAATCTTCCTTAAATGAATCTTTTTCAGTTTTATTTGTTTTCATTGTGAATCTACTGAAAAGTTTCTATCCAGTATCAGAAGTTTGTCTTATAGGTCTATCAGCATAAAAAGAAGCAAGTACTTCCATTTCATCTGAAATACTATTCATTGAATCATAGTTTAATGCCATTGCACAATACTGCAACATTGTTTCTGTTGCATTAGTATCTAATTGATTCATTTCATCTCCTAACCATGCTGTATAATAAACAGGAACAGTTTTTACTATATTTCCCTGGAAGTCTTTCAACACATATTGTTCCTTTTCATCAAGACCTGTGGAATTTACTCCATCTTCATCAGTAGCAATCTGTCCATCATCTGGATTTCCAATAACTTTTATTGTAGAAAGTTTCTACTATTGGTCTGACTAGTCGGCATCAATACTAAAGATATTTAATTTATCTTTCAACGCTTTAGCTGCTGCCCTTCCTCTTCCTTGCAAAAGTGCTTCCTAAGAATCTACCTTTTTCTAAGGTGCTCTGTATAAAGAACCTACGGCACTAACATTTCTTTTTGGTAGAAGAATATCCATTTGCTTCTTTATTTCTATAAGTTCATTATAGCACTTTTTCTAAGCTTCAGACATATTTTCCAAATCATTGGAATAATACTTTTCTTCTATTGGTATTCTTATTGTTCTTTCTATATTTCCTACAGTATAGGTATATTGTTCTGTATTTTCTCTAACCCAATTATCAGTGTCTTTTTTCATTTGAGTATAATATTTTTCTGGGTCAGACTCTTTAATGCTTTTATATTTTTCTCTAAGTTCAGCCTCATAATCTCTCTTGTCTTTAAAGAATTTTGTGTAGTCTCTGTCACTTTTGAACATACCAGTAGGCTTTCCGTCTTTAAACACATACATCCATCTCATGTCTCTGCTGCCAGTAGCTTTTGTATATTCTTCCTATATCTTTCCAATTTTTTGCTACATAGCGAACACCTTATTGTTTCTTTGGTATAAAGTGTCCTTCATTATTATGTCTGTAAGCTGAAGTAATGGGTCAGGCATATCAGCAAGACTATTTACTAGTCTTGAAAAACCATTTATATCTCCTGTAAATGACTCTAATATAGATTGAAGTTCGATTCTTACCTCTTTTCCATCGTTGGTTTTTACTGTCCTGTCTCCACTCCAATATTTCTACACAAGCTAAAGAACACAGCTTAATCTCATTTCCTTGTAGGTTTTGTTAAGTCTGTTTAGAAGCCTGTCAACATCAGTAGCTAGATTTATTATTTCATTCATCTAATCTTCTGTAAGTAAATCTTCAGAACCTTCTTGTGCATCCATTATTTTCATCTGACTTACTACATCTTTATAAGCAGCAATAATAGTTTCAATATCTCTTAGACTCTTAAAGGCTTTCTTAAGATTATCAAGAGAAAGTTCTTTCTTATTGTCAAATACTTGTTTAAGTTTCAGAAGTTTTTCAGATGTTTTCTTACAATCTAACTAAGCATAATTAAGGAAGTTAGTACAACTCAAAGCATACTTATCTTGATTTATGGCTTTATTTAACTTTTCAAAATAAGTTCTATCCTCCTTTGAGAGTTTTCCGCCTTTTGATTTTACCTGTTTTAGTCTTATTCTTTTTGAAAGTACTTGATATCCTTGATATACAACATCCTAAAACTATGATATACCTTTTTCTATTTTATAGAAATCTTTGGCCTTTAGAATGTTGTCTACATCAAATAATTCTATATTTAATCTATCTTGATAAAAATCACTTACTATGCTACTTACTTCATCCTGGAGTTCTTTTAGCATTAAATCTACATCGTCTGCTTCTCCATATGAAAAATTGTTCAAGATAACATTTAAAGTTCTTTCAGATACATATCTAATAGAGTCATCTATTCCCTCTCTATTCACTAGGTTTTGAGCAATTATTTTACCAATAGCCTCTTTAACTAGCATCTCATCATCTCCTTTATATAGTCTATTATACTTTTCATACTCTTCACCTAAGATGACCTAAGCTAAATCGTTCTCTTCAACAACATTCATAAGCCTCTACATTAAAGGATGGTTCTGGAAGCCTTCGACAATAAAATGACTGAATTCCTCAGGTAAAGCTCTCTATCCTATTTTTCCCTATGAAAGTAATATGGCAGTTTTTAATCCGTCTGCATTTTGTCTTGCCTATCTTGGAGAAAATAAACCTTCGTATCCTAAATCTCTTCTTTCTTCAATATCAAAGCCTAAAGAGTTCATATAGTCAGCAATCTTAGTATTCAAAGAATGAAGAGCAGTATCTTCCGCATATTTCTTAATAGAATCTTCTGTTCTTTCTACCATCCTTATTTTATAATTACCGTCTTCATAGTATACTTGAGGCACTAATTTATCGTATTTATAAATTAACCCATCAGTATAATCCATAGCTTCTGAATAAGTATCAAACAGGTCTTCATCTAATCCTTCTTTTATGGTAATATAATTACCCATATTTTCTTCTGTAAATAATGAAGAGGCTTTTTCTCCTAAAGCTTTTATTAACTAGGAAGCTGTAATATTATTACTTTGTTTTAACCCAATGGATTGCATAAACATACTATCCTAGGCTAATCCCCATAAGGTTTTAGTAAGTTCCCTGTTTTTTGTTATTTCCTATAATTCCTTAAATAATGTACTTTGTTCTTCAGAACCAATGTCTGAAGGTATCCATGTACAAATTCCACTTCTTTTACTCATATCAACAGATATTTAATTTCTATAATAAATCCTATACTTTCTGATGTAAATCTTTTCTTTGGTCACTACTTGTATATGCAGGTTTATCCTTTATAATTTCATCTATTTTAGAAAGGCAACCTTTTACGGTGTTTAATGTTTCTTTATTTATATTTCTTGTTTTTCTTAAGTCACTAAATACTCTTTTCAGTTTTCTGTCTTTTTCATTTTGATATTCATCTTCAAGTGCTTTTAAAAGAGTGTCATCCCAATCATCACCATATAAGTCATAATTGACACTATTCATTAATTCCTCTTCATCAACTTCTTCAGTATCATCACTCGAAGACTCTTCATCTTCTAATTCATTATTGTCATAATTAAGATTTTCTATAGCCTATAACTGCTGATCAGTTAATTCATGATCTTTTGCTGACTACATAAAAGCTGCATTCTCCTCAGCATTATATTCAAGGAAGTTATTAGCTATTCCTAATTCATTAGCTTTTATATATACAACATCGTCTCCTGTTTTTTCGTAGAAAATATATGGAGAGCCATTGTATAATATACCGAAATATTGTTTGAAGTTACTCTCATATACACTACTTGAAATCTCAATTGCTTTTACTTTTGTGCCTTTTGGATAAGTTGCAAGCTGTATATCTTTTTCTTTTATTCCACTATCTTCAACGTCTTCGTTTTTATTTTTCTTATCCTTCTTATTTACCTTTACCCAGAAAGACCTTTCTTTTATGTTGTTTAAAGCAAATTGTGCAATGAAGTTATCTACTGTTTCCTCAAGCCATACATCTTTCTAAGTGAATAAGTCTGAATATCCAAATATATCCATCTTTGCTCTATTTGGAGTTACACTCATAGCAGACCTTGGCATCCAAGAAAAACCAAATCTTGAAATCATATATTCTATAAGTTTGGAGGAGAATGTTTTTCCTTCATTTGATGTTAATATAGATTCCCAGTCAGCAGCCATATCATCCCTATTTTCTCTACTTAATCCCTCAGAAAGTCTTACTGCCTGTATACGATTCTTTCTATTCATTGCATCTACATACATTCCCTAAGTTACGATATTATCTTTTAGCTATCCTTGTTTTGCTCTTAAGAACTATACTGGGAAGCCATAAAGTCTCTATATTCTTGATTGTAAATCAGCTTCCATTATAGGATATTCATATCCTTCCCTAGTTCTAGTCATTTCAAATACACAGAAAGCATTGTATAATTTTTTAATGAAGTCAGCATTTAAACGAATATTCTTTTCACTTAGCTTATCTAATACTTTTCTAAAATTAATTTGATATAATGGTGAGAATCTACAAGCCTATTCACATAATCCAGGATTTCCATCAACTTCTGTATATACATTAGCAAGAGTCTTTAGGAAAGGAACTTGTTTTGCAAGCTAAAGAATATCTGTATCAAATAAAGAATCCTCTGTTTCCTACAAGAACTGTTTTATCTTATATTCCATTTCTATTGTATCATATACTGTAGGACCAACAGCATTCTTTGTTGAGTTAAGTGAAGTAAGACTATTTATATCAGAAATTGCTTTACAATAATCAGATATATTCAATAGGAATGTAAGTACAGCCAAATCTAAATCATCATCTGTAGTTCTTCCTTTTATTACATCTAACATATCTGATTCTCTAATAGTACTTTCTTGAAGTATTCTGCTAGCTTTTTCAGAGTCTGTATTTTCTGTGATTTCATTATAAATCAAACCTAAGGCTCTTTCAAATCTTATTCCATACACTTGTGACATCTTCATTGCTCTCTGTGCAGAAGGCATAGATAACATATAAGCAATTGTTCTTGGAGAAAAACCTATTCTCATCATACCCATTGCTATTGTACCAGTAGTAGGATTAATGTTGATTGAACCTAAAACTGCCTCTTTAGCATTATCAGCAGATGCTCCCACAAACATACCAATTGTTCTTGAAAGTCTTTCTCCGTCAACAGGTGAATATTCTGGGTCAATTCTTACTTTTCCTTTACTATTTTCATTTATGGTTGTTTTATCTATAAACGTTTCATTAGTAATTTTGTTTCCGTTTGAATCTTCTATAGTAAAGTCAAAATCAAATCCTCTGTTATCTCCACCAGGTTCTCTAAAATGAATATTAGCAAAAGCTGTAACTGAGTGAGACACATTGTTAAGAGCAGCAATACCCACAAACTCCTTACCAGCCGCATTAGCTTTATGTAGTTTTACTTGTGTCTGTACATACATAAGACTTTCATTACCTTCTTTATAATGGTCATCCAGTTCTTTAGCTATATCAACCAAAGGTCCGAAACTTCCAGGGTGCAACTGTTTCTCAATACAAGACGGGTCTCCAAGAGCTTCCCACATCATATCAAATATTTCATTCTTAATTGTCATTCTATCAGCTCTTGCATTTTCTTGCTTCTTCCTTAGTTTCATAGCAGCATCAGTAGAATACCTGAACATACAATACATTTTATCAATATCATAGTCAGTACCACTAAGTAAAGTAATTTCCTTAGGCATTATAATCTATTCTCCTGCTTCTCTAGGTAAGAATCCCTTAATCTTCATTCTATATGAAGAATATTTATCCTCAGTAGGAATTCTATATCCGATCATTTCCAAATCTTTATCAGTTAAAATGCCAAGAGCTTTAATATCTTCAATATCAAGAATTTCTCCTTCTGCATATTTTCTTGATAATTTCTTTCTTCCCATCTTTCCATGATTATACATTATTGCTCTTTGAATTTCTCTTGTAGGAGCAGTAATATATACTTCCATAGTCATACCACTTACTATTTTATCTCCTTTTACTAAGGTACCAACATCTATTATCTTTCCTTCATTATTTATGAGATGTAACTCTTCAGACATTCCATAAGGAGCGACTTGAACAACAGGACCTCCAGGTAATACCTCATTATTAACTCTTTTCTTTATTAAAGAGAATATTACACTAAAAGCTTTGTCAGAAACTGATGGGTCTCCGATTGAATATGCAAATCTCTTTATTGGAAGTCCTTCTTTCTAGTCTTCTACTAAAGTAAAAGCTTTATATAGCTCATAGCTATATTTTGTATCTCTTGCTATTGCATCCTATACAAGTTGTGCAAGCTTTTCATCAGAAGAAATCCACCTTTGTTTTCCTGTTGCTTTATCAGTGACTTTTTCATCCTCATAGTCACCGAGACCCAATTGCTATTTAACATCTTCAATTCCTCTTCTAAAGTCCTCATTAAGAAGCTCAAAGTAATGTTTCAAGAATATCTATTTATCAGATAATCCTTTATAACTACCCCATTTTCTCATTCCCTACATACTCCTTGGAAGTTGGAAGTTTTCAGGAAGGTCTGACACTGAAAGTATTCTTACTTGAGAACCAATTCCAGACTCATTGTCCTGCATGTGTGCTGGGTTATTCTATTGTTTACCCCAATCCCTGAAATCAAATTCTTGTACATATACAGGATTATATTTGCCATTATTATCAAGAACTTTGTTAAATACTTCGGTTCTTATCTACTCATTATCTTTACCATTTAAATCCAATACTCCAGAAGCCCCATTCTTTACTGCGGACTTAAATACTATGGTATCTATACCTTTTCCAGTATATTTATCCATAGTGCAATGGCTAATATCAAAATTACCATCAATATATTCCTATGTAAGACCATAAGCCGAAGCTTCCATAAGATTGAAAAGTTCTACAATAGGATTGTTCTCAATGATACCTGCCTTTTCTGCTCCAATCATAATAGCTCCTGCTAACATAATCATAGCTTCACTATCCTTAATTTGCATAGGAACAAGTTGTTTTCCAAAATCCTTAGTTCCTGCTTTTTCTATTTGTGTGAACACAAAAGGTTTAAATTCTTGTATTACAACATCAATATTATCTGAAGTAACATTTCCTGCTTTTATATCCTATAAGGCATTATCAAATCCTATAGGACATTCTCCTAACATATGCATTTTCTTCCAGAATGCTGTAGGAGAACTGAATCCCTAACCATCAGTTACTTCTATACCACCCTCAATCATACTAGGAATAGAAATACTATAAGTATGATACATATTGGCTTTCTTACCATCGCCAGCATCTCTTGCTTGCTATTCCAATACTTTGAATACTTTATTTACTTCTTTAGCTAGTCCCTTATTATAGTCCTTTTGGTCTTCTATTATAATAGCTCTAAATATTCCATCAGAATATAATCCTTTAGAATTATTAAGCATTCCTTCTCTCATTTTTGCCTTAATATCTGCCTTTGTTGTAGTAGCATGATATTCTGCACTTCTCTTCTAAAGGTCAATAGTATCTTTCTTATATGCTATATCTCCCATAAGAAGATTATATAGATTCATAGTCATTAAGGAATCATTATAGAAAAATTCCTATAATAACCTATCATCATTACTAGTTATGGCTTTTATTGATTTTTGAATAGTTTTAAGTAATTTAGATTCTTCTACTCCTAAATCTTCTGAAAGTTGGGCTTTAAAGTCTCTATATTGTTCATCCATTCCCTCAATGTATAAATTTCTAAACTATTCATAAATATTATTCTTCTCAAAGTTTGAGAGAGAATTTAAGTCTTTTGAATTATATAGTAAAGAAATTATTGTTTTTCCAAAAGAAGTATTCTATTCCAGCTCCTAATTAAACATTGGAAGGAATCTAAAAGACAATCCACTTTTCTTAATAAAACCATAAAGCTATTTAGTATTCGGGTCTACTAAATCTGAAATCTATATTTTTTCTCCTTTTTTTACTTTCGCTAATATTGATTTTGCTTTACCTCTATCTAAGTTAAAAGCAGCTATATCAGTAGCAGAAGGATTCTTTAATTGGTCAAGAACAGCCTTCATTCTTTCTATTTCATATGCAAAATACATATAAGCTTTATCTGCTATAGCTTCTTTAAACTACTATAAAGCTTTTTCTTTATTTCCAGATTCTGCTACTCTTGCAGGTTTAAACCATTGTATAAATTCACTTGCTGGTTTATCAGACATTGTTCCTACTCTAAACAGAGCTATATCCTATCCAAGATTTTTGTTATCCTCATAATAAAAAGTAGCGTTTTCTCCTGTTATCATAGGTGCAAAATAAGCAGTAAGTATAGAATACCATACATCAGCTTGGGATTGCTTAAAGAATTGTTTTGAATCCATAGCTGTAAGAGTATAATGTTTAAGATACTTTCTCTTTTCAAAGAAAGATTCTCCTGCCTCTTGGGATTCAAGATTCTCTTTCCAATCGTTATATATTTCCTAAAGCACAGAATTCGTGAAAATCATTTCTCCATTCTTATTCTTTCCTACATAATAAGTACGGTATTTTGTATATATTGAATCCTCACTAAAGAGACTTTCGTTTGTATATAAAGGATTTTCACCTGAAAGCTTAGCTATCATTCTTTCTATATGGCTTATTTGGGTATAAGTCATATAAGATTTTCCTCCAGAGTAAGAAGACAATTCATATCTATCTGCCATACCTTTAGCTACTATTCTTGCAATAGCAGAGTATTCTTTTGCTATTGCTTCATATGTAACATTGTTTGAATGGTCATTTAATGCTCCCATAAGACCTACAAACAATCCATCACTATCAAAGCTGCCCCATAATAACTTTTCAGTATGACTATCTATCAAGTTTTCTGGATACTCAATTCCTGAAACATCAAATCCAAATAAGGCAAGTGCTGCCTTTAAATTATTCACTTTTACATCATAAGTGTCAGCATTATTATAAGTGTCTTTAAGTTTTTGATACTCCTTGCTAGCCTTATCGTGGTTATATACAAAACGGTATTTACCATCTTTTCCTTCTCTTGTGATTGCTTCAGAGATGTCTTGTTCTCCCAGGAATCTTTCATTAATTCCAGCTCTTAATTCATCTAGCTTAACTTTCTCATTCAAAGGAGCTAATGTCCATCTGTCAACCTGCCAAGTTTTTAATTTCTTATTGAATGACCTATCTTCTGGGGCAACCTTTCCTTCCATATATAATGACTTGTTTCTATTGAAAGAAACAAACATCTATGTGGCAAATTCAGGATTATCCTCCATTTTTCTAACTATCACTGAAAGCCAAGGAGTATTCTTCATTTCATCCTTCATAGCTTGTTTAAGCTCCTCAGAATCTTGGCAAGTATGGAATCTTTCAAATATAAAGTTTATCGCCTTATGTTTGTCAATATATAATGGGAATCCATATCCATAAGGATCTTCCTCATAGTCGTCTTCTGTGCTTACTTCATCATATTGATTTATTGTTTCTACCTTTTTTGTAATAGGATAACCCTATTCATCTAATATATAGGCATTATTTTCGTCTTTTTGATATTTATAAAGTGTTATTCTAGAGAATTCCTTTTTGACTTCTTGAGTCATCGTTTTCTCATAAGACTTTTCTTTTGAATCTATTGAGTAGGGCTCTCTACCGTCCTCAGCAAGTCTATCCTGTTCAAACATATCATCTACATCAGGATTCTCTTCATTCTATACCAATACTCTTAAATTTGATTTCAAAGGAAGTCCTGTAGCTTCAGCAAAATCAGCTTGAACACTATTCATTATAGCACTGAAGTTTCTTTCATCTGACAAGAATTCTTTCTTATATTTTACTTCATCAGAATCTTCTTCAAAAACCTAGAGGTAGTTGTCCCTAAACCACTTATATAAGGGCTTCTATAAATCATTAAAATATCTTCTAAGAATCTATTGGCTACTTAATCCTTCAATATTAGGCACAATTCCTTCTATTTCCAAGTCATCAAGACTGGAATTATCAGCACTTATTTCATCTATTTTATCAAGGATAACCTTTATTGCAGTTCTTCCAACAAACAATTGTTCCTTTGCAGATACAGGCTGTGTTATACTATTTACTGTTTCAGTGAATAAATCAGAAGTATCAAAGTCAAATTGTTCCTCCTCTTCTTCCTATTGGGCATTTTCTATATCTTTTTGATTTATTTGTTTTACGGTGCTCTATACTTCTGTTTTATACACTTCTCCCTAAGGCATATCAGTTAATGTGTCTTTCTGGTTCTATGAAAGTAAGGCACTCTATACATACCTACTATCTGGAGTACCAGTCATTAATCCATTTGCCTATACAATGAAATAACCTGAAGAATCGAGTCTGTCCCATCTTCCAACATTAAACTCAGGATTTTCATATAATTCCTAACCGTTATAGTATATAGAATCACCTTTAAGGTTATAATTGCTTTCTTCTTTAGGCCAAGCAACCCTAGTAACGAGGAAGCCTACATTTCTATCTTTTATTTCTATTCTAGAATTTGACTAAAGCATTTGTCTATAGACTCCTACTTGTAGATTATACTTTGGAAGCATATTCTTTTTCCAAGTAGAATAATCTTTACCTGTAGTCTTCATATCGTATAAATAGTAATCACCTTTGCTATCTACTACAATCATATCTATAGTACCTGCTACATATTTAGGTTTACCACCTACATTCATTATCTGGCATACAGTGAACTCATCGTTACCATCTACTAAATCAAATTTAGTAAATACTTTATAATCCCTTCCTAAAGCTTCAAATTTTGCTTTTAATACATTATTAAAATCTTTACAGAACTAATTAAGTTGCTGATATATTCTACTATTTTTATCTCCAATATTAGGATAAAAATCTTTTAATTTTTTACCTTCTTTTCCTTTTTCTCCAGCAAAATAATCTCTTATAAAAGCATCGTTTGCATTTCCGAAGGTTGTGTATCTTGATTGACCAGAATCTGTTTTAGCTTCTCTTCCTTCTATAAGCTAAGTTACAGACATATCAGCGTCTCTCCATTCTTTATTTACCAATACTTCATAAACATGGCTTGTTTTAAAGTCTTTTCTCTTCTTTACAACCTTGGTAAAATCCTCTCTAAGTTGTAAAAGTTGTTTAGTATAATAATCTAAATTTTTTACACCTTCCTAAGCTTGGTTTTGTATCTATTGCTAATTTGTTTTGTTTACAGCAGACAATAGTCTATTCCATTCACTTTGAAGGAACTTATAGAGTTTAGGAGTTCTCTCCTGTGTTATTTCAGAAATTGCACCATTGAATATAGCATCTCCAGTACCTATTTTTAAGGTAGTGTATTTACCAGTATTCCATTCTGCTATAATATCATTAATTTCTTGAGTAATTAATTTCTTAAATTCTTTCAAGTCTTCATCTCTCCATTGTCCTGGAGAAGGATTACTCCTAGAAGGTTTACCTCTGCCGTGGTCAAATATCCATCTCTGCGTAGAAATAGGCATAGCGTTTGGAAGACCTCTCAAAACTGCTTGAGTCTAAGTAGGATATTTAAGTCCTTTACCATACTTCTTAGCATAAGGAGAATCATCAGGTATAGAAAGTCTTCCACTAGTTCTATCAGTATTATCTGTGAAAACATAAAGGGATGTAGTATCTCTTTCTGCCTCACTTCTTACAAAATTAGTTTGCTATACATTCTATTGCTCTGGTTTTGTAATTTGTTCATAGAATATTCCTTTTCCATTAGTTGAAACATTTTCATCTAATAGATTTAAAACTAAGTCAGAAGCCTCTTCAAAAAGAGTAAGATTTCCTTTAAACAAGTTGTTGAATATCTTGCTTAATATTTCCTTTACTCTATCTAAAAGAGTTTTTTCTTCTGTTGCTGGTATGCTAATTAATTCTTTAGCAAGCTCAGGAGAAGACCATAAGTCTGCAACAAACTCTTCAATAGCATGGTCTCCTGTATATTTATAGGAATTTTCTGAAGACTCTTTGTTATACTTGTCTATTATATTCTATATCTAGGTTCTAAATTCTTTATTGCTTTGTATTCTAGCTACAGTTATACTATGCAATATTTCATGCATTATTATAGCATTAGCTACTCCTTCTTTTGTAAAATCAGCTAAAGCATTTATATGGATAGTGTTTGTTTCTGCTTCGTAATAAGCCCTTCTTCCTTGATATTTTTTGTCTTCCCTAATATTTATTCCACTAGCTAAACCATTTTCTAATGAAATATTTAAGTCTTTTAATAATCCTTTTTCTTCAAGATATTTGAAAACTTTTGAATATCTTGTGTTTGACATTCTGTCTTTTATAGCTGACAACACATCAATCTGCTAATTATTCTTATCATAATTATTAGCAAATATTGACTCAAGCTATTTATCTCTAAACTCTTTTAAATTCTTGTTTTGTTCAAAATGTTCGTGATAGATGTTATTATCCTAATCACTAAATTCACCATTATTATCAGTAGCTGATTTAATTTGGCTAGGATTATATAACATTACCTCAAATCCTTCAGAAGGAATAAATTCATCTGTCGTTAAATCTCCACCTATAATTCCATCATATTTTTCTACTGAATCTTTGCCTTTACTTCTAAGTATAGAATGTATGGTACTATGATGTAATGGAATATCTTTACTAATTATTGGATTTTTGACATTTAAAAATACTTCAAATACATTAGTACCATATTGTTTTGCATAGTTCTTATCTGATGAAAAGAAAAATCCACTCTCCGTATCGTTTTCATCTATATAATGCCAATCAAAAGTATTAAATTGTTTAGGGCTTCCATGATATACTACCAAAGGCTCACCATTCTCATCTACTACTTTAGAAGCATTAACAGGATCATTAATCCAATCACCAAACCAATTAATAAAATTCTTGGTTCTAACTTGCAACCATTGTCTTTCAGTAAGATTGGTAGGATTGCCGTTAGGAGCTTTCATGAAAGTACCATCAGCAATAGCTTTTGACTTTATCTGTTGTAGTTCCTGCTCATTATTAACACCATATACTTTTTCTACAGGCTTATCAATGTTTATAATATAAGAACCATCATTTAGTTTAAAATATGTAGCATGGTTTTCAGTAGCTTCATCTAACATCTGCTTTATACTTATAACAGATTCTTCAGAAGCTTCTATAGGTTCTCCTAATCCTTCTATTGTATCAATAAACTATTGAGCCTCCTAATACAAAGGAGTTTCGTAGAAAGTGTTTATCTTATATACACCTCTTAAATAGTCAAGAAGATTTTCTCTATATTTAGGTTTAATTGCTTCTTCCTAATCTAGTGAGTTTAATGAAGCAAACAGTTGAATCTTTTCAACTAAATCTTTTGTATAAATACTTTGGTTTTCTAATCCTAATTCTTTTGAAATAGAGTCATTTATTTCCTTTATTTCAGGTCTTGTAGGACTTAAACATCTATCTTTACGCATAGCAAACTAAAATTTTTTGCAAAAATAATACTTATATTTTAAATATTACAACTATATAATTAAAAATTAAACAATCAATTACATTTAAGTAAAAAAATAAGGGGAAGTACCAAATGGCACCTCCCCTTATTATTTAATTACAAATCTTGTTCTTCAGGATAATACTCCTTCATATAGCATCTATAACACAAACTACCAGTATCATTGGTATCTTCTATTTCTTTACCACAATACTCACAATACTTTACAATTTTTTCCATATCCTTATAAATTTATTCTGGACAAAACTCAATTTCATCTTGTTCCCAATCACTGCATTGTTTTATAAGGTCTTTTACAACTCTTAATTCCTTTCGTTCTGATTCTGTTAGATTTCTACAATTGGAAAGGTCTGTTAATTGTTGTAATCTTACCTCTTCTAAATAAGTCTTTACTGCAATAATAGTTTCAATTGCAGTACATCCTTGTGTCTTATACTCATCTTTCCAAGGAGTATCAGACGTATCACAATTTCTATAACAACCATCTTCATCACAATCTATTTCAAGATTATAATTGGTAGTGACTATTGTTACATCTTTACTTAATGTTTCCACTATGGTAACATTAAATTCCTCTTCAGGGTTTTCTACTTGGTTCCAGGGTGCATTAGGAGTATCTGAGCCTGGTGGATAGTGGTAATTATTATACATATTAAAATCCAAATTTAGTAAATTCATAATTCTCTGAAACCATCCATTGACAATCATTCAGATTGAAGTTATATTTCTCTTCCAAACAATCAACAATAAATGTTTCAAAGTTATCATAATCATTCATTAACTCTTTATCTTCTTTAGTTAATTTGATTACAATACATTCTGCTGTATTGTAATTTAATAGCCATAAATAATTATATTCCATTTGTTTCTTCCTTATTATCAAGATATTGGTCAAACATCTGACTAAATAATTGTTTGTGCATATATACTATTGGAGAAGCTATATTCCATCTTTCCTTTGCTTCTTTAGAAATTCCTACTAACTTACCTGTTCTATAAGGATTCTTTTCATCTTCTTTAGTATCATCTGTAACCTCTAAAATAAAAGCTCCTTTTTGTTTGTCTATTAACTCCTTGCATTTATCACACAATTCTCCAGTTATACATTCCCTAGGAGCTTCTACATCATTTTTTAATCTTCCCAGCAAAGCAATGCTATTAGTTAACTCTCCACATACAAAGCATTTGACAAGAGAAGGATTTAATCCATGTTTTTCACTTAATGTTATTGAATCTTCTTTACTCATAACTCAATATAAGAACATTTTACTACATATAATTCATTTTCTTCTCCAAAATCAAGTTCTTCATCAGTAACTATTGTTCCCCAAAAGTTTACTGTAAGTCCCTTATTTTTCTTTATTCCGCATATTTCAGTCCAATCTTCATCTGAATGTCTGGCATAATAATCATACTTTCCTTCAGGTAATTCATCAGTGAAATATGAGGATTCATATCCGTCAGCGTTAATAATTAAACCATCATCTAAAACTAATTCAAGCTTCCAATCAGGCTTGCTTTCATTAAATTTGATTTTCTGTGCCATTGCTAATTAATTCTAAAGTGTTTTCATCAATGAAATGTCTACTTGTTATATATAACATTCCACCATGAATATTATGTGCAACTATCATAGGTTTAATAGTTCTTACCCTACACCCATCACTTTTTCTAAAAGACATTGATTTTGCATAAGCTAAATCTCCAGTAACCCATTCTCCAGTCTTTAAATCCTTTGCTTTAAATTGATATTTCATATTAATCAATATTACTAGATTCACGGTTTTCTAACTTCGATAATCTTTCTTGAAGAGGAATCAAAAGGTCATTCTGAATCTTTTCAATTCTTTTCTCCAAAGCAAATTTTTCGTCATATCCAATATAGTATTCAATATCTTTACTTTTAAGGTCATTCTCTCCTAAAATAAAACACTTCTTTGGTCCATAGATAGTAGCAAAATAACCACTTTTACTTTTATGTTCTTTGTTATCTATCATTGGATTTCTTCCAATAAATTGAATAACCACATCTTCAAAGTTAGGAGTAATTATTGTAAAGATGTCTCCTACTTTAATGTCTTTAAGACTTGTTAATCTTTGTAATTCCATAATTTAAAAATTTGGTGGTAAAAATGATATAGTTCTAGTTGGGTCTATTATTGTATGAAATTGTAGTAGTTGTCTATTTAAATCCATTTGGTTTTTTAATTGTGCTAAACGTTCTTCTATAGCAACTATTTCTAAGTTATTATCATAGACTTCTCTACCACAATAAGCACATACTTTCTTACCTTCTTTATATTCAAATTTAACAGACCCGCAAGATTTACATTGTGTATTCATTATTCTCCATCTATTAATTCACAAGGTACTGCAACACCTTCACCATCACAAACAGGATAACAATCCTCAATATCCATATATTTTTGGCTTTCTGGCCAAAAGAAAATATAATACTTTTGCATAATTATTTTAATTGGTTATCAATATAAGTAATTACTTCACTTATTTTATATTGAATAGTTTCTCTTTCTTTTGGTGTTAGTTGGCAATCTTCAATAGCAGCATAACTATCACATTCCATAGCAAGGGAGCTGAGTTTATTTCTCAGCCCCACTATCCATTTGTGTCTAATCATAATTACTTCTTTTCAGATTTAATAGACTTTCCAAAATTTTTTAAGTTCTCAATAAATTTATTCCTTGGACCAATGAAGTAGTAATCACCTTCACAATTAATACCCATAAGAAGAAGGTCTTTCTTTTCAAAAGCTTCATTTATATAAGACCTATATTGTTCCAAATATTCCTTGTATCTTTCACTATCGTTTAATAAATGAGGATTAAGGAGCAGATACAGTTGAAGTACAGTGTCTTTATCTTCCTCTTTGGTAAGCTTTAATCCAATTACATCATTATCTTCATATCCTCTCATTAAATCCCAAGCATTTTGTTTATCAACAATTAAATTTTGGAATTTAAGTTTAAGCACTCCTTCAGCACTCTTTTCATACTTTTCACATTCCTCTTTAGTATCCCATAAATTACCATCAAAGGATTCATATTGATAAGTATAGTCTTTTCTGATTATTTCTTTCTTGATTTCTTTCATTTTATTAAGGTTTTAATATAATTCTTCTTTAATCATATTTATTTCTACATTTTTATGTATTTAAGATACTTTGTATACAGCCATGTGTTAGCTTGAAAACAAGTATATTCATCACATTTTAAAGTAACTGGATTATTGTTTCTTCTTGCATTCAATACTTGATATACATCCCCCAAATAAATTCTCTTACCATAAATATCAACCATTCCAGACCAATAAGATTCAGGTTTGTAATTTACCCACTTTTGGGTGGCTTTATCAAAATAAGTTTTCATATTTATTTGGATATTTCATTATCTGCTGCCAATTTAAACAAATCCATAAGTTTTGTAAGATATTCATTTGGAAGAATAAAAACCACTTCATGCCTTAATGGATACATTTTAGGTTTTGTTTTTATATCAAATTCATCTCCTTTTTCTATAGCTATAGTATATCTATTATAATCGTTTTTAAAACACTCTTCTACATGTTTAATCCTATCTAAGAAACTTAAGATATTTAACTTTCTTGATATTTTTTCTTCCTGTTCTGTAAGCTTATCAAGTTGCTTCTCAAGCTTAGCTTTCTCTTTGATTTGTTCTTCAGTCATATTTAGATGGATATTTCATTATTCCTTCCCATACACCAGCTTTCTCAAATTCTTGCTTGATAAGATTAGCTAACACAAGCATATCAGGATGAGGTTCTCCTGTCTTTCCAAACAACCTTTTATCAAACCAATCTCTCCAATCAGATTCAAAAGCTGTATATGCTATTTCAGATTTAGTTCCTAATGGTAATACTTTTCTTGCTTGTTGAGGAGTCCAGCCTTTATCCAAAAGCATCATATAACTTTTTTCACAAGCAAGATTTGCAAAGAACCACCAATCTAAAGCATCCCATCTGTCAGTTCTATCATTGGAAATATCATCAGCAAAACCAACTAAGCCTTTATAGGTAGGAATTTCTTCTTCATTAACCCAAGATGGAATACCAACACTAATAGAATTATCATATTTTCCTTTTGAATAGTTACAATATCTTGTAGATTCTTCAGTAGGACTTAATACTCTATTTCTATTGCTCTCTCTCGTAATATCAATACTTGTAGTAAGCTTTACAGTTAACCTCTTCTCATGGAATTCTGTTGGTTCACAAAGATATTTCAAATCATCAAGCCAACTATTCTCTTGAAGCACACGTAGATTTGTCGTAATATATGCTATATGTTCAAAATAAATTCCATCATCATCATATTTGTAATCATCACTTTCATCATATGATAATGATTTATTTTCATCAACATATGTTCTTTTTGTTGTTATTGGAGAACATCTTTTGTAAGTTGATTCAATATGGCACTTAGAATATTTATTATGATAATATTTAGACGCTTTTATTGAAGATTCATTTATTATATTAAACTCTTGGAATGGAGATGGAAGCTTATCATGGTCTACAATTTTACGCCACCAAGATTTACCATACGAATCTGATATAAATGGAATTTTTAGATATATAGTCCCATGCTCGAGTACTGACCAGTGTTTGCTTTTGATAAGCATATCCACAAACTTCTTTGCAGAGTCATCAGTCATCTTATCCCAACTGAGATATGATGTTCTCCCAGCCAATTCTATTTGCTTATAAATACCGTCAATACCTGCTTGTTGAGGCAGGTATTGAGCAGATTGATTAATTAGTTTCATCTTTTTTATTATTTATATGTTCTATAAATTTCCAGTAAGTAGGAGTATTATACCTCCAACGCCAAGGAAATATATCCACTTTATCAGAATCAAGGTGAGTTGCACATCCATGATATCTGCTACCAATCCAATATTGTAATCCTATTTTATCATTTTGGTTATAGCATAGAATATTTCCTATATATCCACTATACTCCTCTTTTAACCCTCTATGAATTATCATTTCAGGAGAAGCAATATCCTCTGGCATTTCTCCTTGCCTACATTTATGCCATTTATAGTCCATTTAACTTAATTTAAATAATTCCTTAAACAGATTATGAGTATTAATATGGTCACCAATATACTCTGTAGGATGAGAAGTCTTTAATGCTTCAGTAATATTGTTATACAAATCAAAGGCAGTAAAGTCTTTATCAAACAGGTGTTTAAAGTTCTTACTAAATTGTAACTCTCTCTTAATTATGGACATTTGAGTTATGGTAAGTACTTCTTTCTTAAAGAATAATTCACCAAGAATATTGTAAGTATCTTGAGGACTAACCTCAAAGTGCTTTAATTCATTCATTTGTCTTACAATATTTTCAAACGCTGTTTGTAATACTGATATACCACCATTAATATTAGTTACAATATCTTCTTTTGTAGTACTAGTTTCACCTAAGATAACTCCTTTATGAATTCTCTTATATTGATAATCTCCTGATATACAGCCATTTGTACAAATCATACATACAGTTCCTGCCACTACAACAAAACTCATAGTCTTATCATAAGAGTTTCTAAACATAAGTCTTTGTCCAAATTCTCCATCATCTGTACTAATATCATAAGAACCAATTACTCCTTTAACTAAACCAGTATTGGTATTAGTTGTTTTATAGCTCTCATTCTTTATAATTAATCCAAGACTTCTAAGTTTATCTTCTATTGTATCCATAATAAACTTATTGGATACTGGAGTGTAAGTATCACTATCCCAAGGAATAGTAGGAGCATTATACACACTATCCCTATTACTTAAATTAAATTTGTTTCTCATAGTTTCATTCTTCTGGATATGGGTTATGGTCATCTGTTTTTGAATAACCATTGTCATCAAACATATTTTCTTCTTTAATATTTACTATATGCCAACTTGGAAATTGTCCTTTTATAATTAATTCAGCATCTTCTATACAAGATGCTTCGATTCTTTTTGTTTTCTTCAAACCTTCTTCGAGTTCTTCAATAATCATTAAGTAAGTCATAATGCTTATATCTCTTTATAATATAATAGTGTAGGATTATTTTTATGTATATCAACATTAGGATGTAATTTACTAAAAGTCCCTAAATCAAAAGGTTTTGTTATTATATGATAACCATGCAATGTAGGAACTGTCAAAATTACCTTATTTGTATTGTCAAGAGGTTGGCATTCATTATTTATATACTTTATACATTCATCGACAAATTCCTTTTCTTTTGTATCAATATCTACAAGAAAAGTCTTATCACTACTTTTACATCTTCCAACTGATGTTGAATATAAATGTTTTACACCATGATAATTTTCTTGACTTAAGTATTCAGCAAGAGTATTTAATACTTGAAATCCTACATCTTTATAGGTTTTCTTTGATATATGAATATATGCTCTCGCATTGAAAAGTTGACATAATATACTTATTTCATTTTTATGTTTTTCCAAATATTCAGAGTTTTCAACCATATATTCTCTTATTACATGGTTGTTACTTCCTAAGTATGGATTTTCCTTATTTCTTTGTATAATTTGAAGAAAATGGAACTCTCCTTCCTTACAAGGATGAGAGTTCATATATTCTTCAATTAATTGAAAGTTATTTACTACCATTCTACTTATTTGTGTTTTTTTACTTTATATACTAAAAAGCAATCATCCTTTGTATTTCCATTACTGTATACAATGTATTCATAATCAGGATCTTCTGGAACATTAAACACTGTTGCAAAACAATAACATTCTTTATTGTTACGACCTTTGCTTATACGTCCCTGTTGCACTACTTTTAGTATTAGTTGTAATGCTAATTCATCGTTTATACCATCATCTATTCTTATTTTCATTTATGATTTATCGTCTGTGTTTATTTCAAATGTTATTTTACAACCGTTTCCTAGATTACATTCTAAAGATTCATATTTACAACTCTTTGCCGCACAATCTAATAATAGTTTGTGTAATCCAGAAATATAAACAATGCTTAAAATATCATTCTCTATATCATTCATTATCAAAATCTTTTCCTGTGCATTCATATAATAGTCTATTTAGGTTCTTTATAATACATCCAATAAGCAACACCTGGAATGTTCCATCCATCATAGTCAACACATATATTCTTATCAACTATATGTCCAAAACATATTCTTATTGGTGTGCTAAGCTCTTTTCCATTAAGGGTATTGGTTAGAACAATTACTTCTTCATCCATAGGTGGTTGTTCTTTCTTTGCATCATGCCATCCTAATTGCTCATCTTTCCATTGAGCCATGTCAAGTGCTGACATATAGCAGCAATAGTTTATATCACCAATCTCGCCAAATTCAGATTCTCTGTTATTTGCAACTTCTTGGGCTTTCTCTTTGTTTGTCATGTCAAATCAAGTTTTCAAGTGTGTATTTAAGTGCTGCTTCAACAGCTTCTTCATAAGATTTTGGTGTTTCGTTTGTGTATACATCATTGCCAAGATGAGCGAATGCTCTATATACTGTACAGCACCAGTGACTTGCTTTTTCTTCATTATCTGCTTGCCAAGGATATACTATAATATGTAAATCATGCACTTCCCTTAACCATTTGAGAGTCATTTGATGTGTTGGAGCTTGACAGCATCTTTTCTCCCAAGTTGAATTTGTTTCTCCACAAAACGAGTAGTTTACCTCTTTGGGTTTATCTTCACAATAGTAGGTAACGCAATCAATAAAGTCAACTCCTTTCTCTTTCAAGAGTTTTGCAATTTCAAAGCTACAATAATCTTCGGTAATTTGTTTCATTTCTCCTCCTTTTCTTTGAGTTGTTTGATCAATTCATTGGCATATCCAACAGCCAATTCTGACTGATGAACAGTTATATCCTCCCCATAGTATCCATCTTGAATCATCGCACATAGAATATCCTTCGCTGCTTCTGCTCGGAAGGATTGCCAGTCAAATTGTTTTACATTCCATCGTTCATAGTAGCAGTCTTTCTCTGCATCAGTTGTTCTGTATTGACAACCGAAAACTTTACAATCTTTACATTTCATCTTGCATATATTTTATAAACCCTTTTGTAAGAGATGGACTCATTATATCAAACCATTCTTCAGCCTTCTCCAAGAAATCTTGCATGGCTTGGTCGTAACATTCAACAGCGGCTTCAAACACATCGTTTGCCGAATATTCATTACGGTATAATGGGTCTTTACCATATCCAAGTTCCCTAACTTTCTTTTCTGCAATCTTGCTCATTGTTGTTCAGTTTTAACGATGATAATTCTCACTTTGTCACCGACATTAAACCCATCAATTCTTTGATGAATTGCTGGAATGACAGCATGGTCTGGGTCTTTGCCATACTGCCAATCGTTGACTATGATGGTTTCCACAGCATCTTTCATCATTTCCTCTTTCATCTTGTTCATCCCAGCAAGCATTGCATGGTCTTCAGCAAGTTCAATGGTTTCTTGGTCTTTCTGTTTCTGCCATTCAGCGAAATGATGAGCGATATATCTGATGTCAGACTTTATTTGCTCCTTGTCTGTTGTTGGGAACTTAATAGCAAGACTATCCTTGATATAGTTTTCAATTTCTTCCTCCAAATCCTCACTTGCAGGTTCCTCTTTACCAAGAGATTTACCACAGTAAGATTCTTTGAATTGTTCTGTTTGAGCAATTCTCTTATATCGTTCATTGTAGTTTGCCTTTGATGTTTCATCTGAAGGTTCTTCTGGAAGAGAGTTGATGAATCGAAGAATGCCTTTATAAGCATCAATAGAACCATTGTTATATTCACATTCCAACGGTTCAAGAAGCTCAATTCTTCTTTCAATCTCTTCCTTGATTAGTTGTACTTTGTCTGACATGGTTTACAATTTAATTTTAATTACAAATATTGAATTAAAGAATTGCCATAGCAAATCGTTTAAACTTTTACGATAGTAACCTGAATCATACATGGTTTAGTACTCCTTTTCATCATTATAATTGGCGTCTTTATATTTTCTATTTCTTCTTTCTTCTAAAGAGTTCCATGAGGCTGCAAAAATTATAAGCAATATTATAATTGCTAAAATTCCAATCAAGATTATGAATATTCTCCCAAAAATTCCAATCATAGTTTATTCCTCCATTGCTTTGTGCAAATCTTCAATAAAATCTTGTACTGTTTGATAAGGGAGCTGCCAATTATTGATAATTGATTTATCTGTTAAGTGCGATGCTATGAAATCACATACTTTCTCGGCATCCCAAAGTCCTTCCTTTGGATGTTGGTCAGCCCATTCTGCACCTTTGATAAAACCTTGATTTAATCTTTTTTGGTCTTCAATATCAAATATGTCATTTGCAGCTTGTTTGATTTCTTCTTCTCTTGTCATTGTTCTTTGATTTTATACTGTTTCGTATGTAAAAACTATTCTTTTACATGGTTCTTCTGTGATGAAAACTTCTTGGCTATAAGGATACTCTATTTTTCCTGTATTTAAATTCTTCATGGCCCATTTATACGAATGTAGGTTTGGATTTTCTATAGCTTGTCCAACACATAAATTTCCATGCGATTCGTAAGCGTAATATTTTCCAATTTCAACAATTGGATTATACTCTACCTCTCTTATTGTTCTCATTATTTCTTGATTTTACGGATTAGTTCTTCTTGTTCTTTCTTACGTCTTTCAGCACAATACTTGCAGTTGCCTTTGTGAGCTAATCTATGGTGCATAGTAATATATTCACAAGAATCTATTACTACTTCCTTTATTTCTCTTCCAATTTTATAAGAGCCATCTGCGTTTTGCTCAAGACACCCACACATTACAAATGCGAGTGCTAATAATAAGATTAGTTTTTTCATTGTTTATTCTTCTTTTGGTAAGGTTTTCAATACATCAAGAGTAATATAATACTCATCTTTTTGTACAAAATCAGAAAGTACAACCCTGCCATCTTGCTGAATGGCTACATGACAATCAAGCTCTTCATCTTTTTCAGCTTTCTTCCACTTAGGCAAGTCTTCCATTATTTCATATTGACCTTGTTTATATCCATTATTATAAACAATAGTATCTATATTTTTATATGCTTTATCAATCTCTTTGTCAATCTCTGGTTTAAGTTCCTTTCTTGCCAAGTCGAGGAGTGATTCAGCTTCACTTTTAATTGTTTCTGGAAAACAGTCAATATTTGAGATATATCTAGCTAGAATATTTCTTACGGCTTTCTCAAACTCGGTAGATTCCTCTTCTGCAAAGAAAAGGTCATATTCCCTATGACTTTCATTTTTTCCATCATGGTAGAATATTTGTACTCCATCTAATGTCTCAAATTCAACGAGAGCGACAATTGGCATGTTCCCTCTTTGGTTTGTGCAAAGAATACGAACATTATGTCCACTTCTTGTCACTACTTTGCGGCTTGGATTTTTAAGATATTTTTCTAATGAGAATTGTTCCATAATTTAAAGTTTTTCTTGTAGGTCAAAAATTAAACTTTCAAGCACTTTTCTGGTTTCTGAATTTGTATGAAGTCCTTTTGTTCTCTTTATCAATGCTTTCATCTGTTCCTCACTTGGCTTCCAATGGTTAGGCTTAATGGATTTGAGCCAGGTTTGATATTTTGTTATATCATCTTGTAAACACCCAGCAAATTGCCTGTATCTCTTTGCTCCAGCACAAATAGCAATTAGGTGGTTAATTACATCTTCATCCTCTTCACTCCATTCTTGCTTTGATTTAGGCTGAACACGGTCTTTGAGGGATTTGAGCCAATCTATGAAATATTTCTTGATATAGTCAGGACTATCAATCGTCTCAAATATTTTATTGAGATTATCTGAATTTTCAATTATCCACTTTACACTATTCAAGTTCTTGCTATCCTCTTTGCTCCAAGAAGGTTTCTGCTCTACAAGTTCGTAGTAATCTTGAAACTCTATGTTTACAAACGAATGGCTGTTATTGCATACATAATATCCATCTTCTATCTTTTCAATGGTCATCGGAAATACGGTGTTCTCTCCTATTTTATGGATGGTATCGCCAATTTTAAACTTAGGAGTAGGTTTCTGCTCACCTTGCTTTTCAATCTTATTCAACTCTTTCTTCTCAACATTCCACTCATAACCTGATTCTTTAATCTTTTGGAATAAGAGGTCACGCTGTTCTTTGGTTGCTGGAGTAACATCATTTGGAATACAAATAGAACTATTAACAACTACACAATTTTCGTTATAATTTAAATTATTGCCAATATAACACGAATTACCATCTTTGTAAATCCACAATAATTTACAGCAATGAGAATAAAGAACATCTCCATCCTTTGCATCTTGGATAGTCCAAAGATGCGCATTTTCATCCACAGTTACATATTCTAATGATGTACTCAAACCATTTTGGTCAATTAGTTCGTAGCCACATCCGTTATAGTTGACCTTATAGCATTTGTTTTGCCAAACTATCCACTGCCCATTTTTAAACTTTGGTTCAACTTTATTAGCAAGTTTATTCTCACCTTGCTTTTCAAGCCAAGCAAGACATTTTTCTTTGTGTATTACACACATGTTGTCTTTAATAGACTGAATAATTTCTTTCCTTATCCTCTCGTCCTCGGACTCCTTGAGTTCGGGGAAGATGTTTTCTAAATCCCAAACATGATAAAGTCTATCATTTCTGCCGTTGGGTAAATCGGTAGCAAGTTTTCTTGCTCTTTCAAGAGCTTCTTCATATAATTTTTTGTAATCTTTACTCATATTAAAATGGTGTTTTTAGTCCTTTTGAATATGCTTCAAAATATAGTTTTTGTGTTTCTGTTAGATTATTGAACCATTCATCAAAATACCTAATATATTTAGGATGGACAGTTTTTCTCCATTCATTATATAAATATTCCTTCATACTTCTTATAAAATTAATAAACACAAGTATCCTAACTCTTCTCCATACATTTCTATATGGTTAAATAAATGGTTACACACTAAGCTCGCCATCCAGTAACTCAAAGTTTGCTGTAGCCGACCCGTCACACATATTTTTTGAGTGGCCAATCTCAATAAGGTTCGTTGCTCTCGGCATAGTAATACTTGTGTTATAATAGACTTTTATTATTAAAAGTCACCATAATAAACTTGACAACATAAGATACCTAAATCTCTCCACATCTTCACTACTTTATCTCTGTCATCAAATACACACACTACATTGTATTTAGGTTGTATGTATTCAAAATACATCTCCTTCTTTACAATATCATCAGACCTATAGTCATTATGTTTCCTCATATAAAGCTGATGTTCTCCAAAACCATTGTCTTCCAACCATTTCTGAGTAACATCACGAGAATCTTCGCTTCTTCCTGAGAAGAAGATTATCTTATAGCATTGTGAAAGACTATTAAGAAAAATTTTCATTCTAGGGTCAAAAGTATCTTCTGATGCTTTATCATAATCAAAAGGACTTCTACCATTATGTAATGCTATAGTACCATCTATATCACATAAGATAATACTTTCCTTATCTGAACTTGGCAATGTTATAATTCTATCATCTGTATAATTATATAGAAGTTCTGGAAAATAAGCTCTAAAGAATTTCCTCATTACCTTTTCTCCAACCTTATCTTCCCTATTGTTATCTCTTTCAAGAGCCTCTTTATAAGAGATTTTAAACAGTTTAAATTCTATATCAGCAGCATACATACCAGCAATTCTATTCCATTCTTCTATGGCTTTTGGATTAAGATTAGTTGCATCTATAATAACATTTAGGTCATAATCTAATGCAGACATAACAGCATATGCTTCTAATCTATCTATATACTTTTCTTGGCTTGGTAGCCAATAGATACCCCTAGCTTTACGCATAGAGTCTCTATTGACTATCACCCAATTAGTATGTTCAGTAGCCAACTTTCTAGCAAAAGTGCTTTTACCAGATGCTGGCACACCTTGTAAGACAAGAATTTGTCTCTTGCCATTAATATCTAACTTTCCTATATCAATGTTTTCCATTAGTTATTGTCTTCAATGTTTGCAATTCCTTTATCAAGCTCTTCACTTTCTTTTCCAAGAAATCTAAAGCTCTTAAGTTTAACTGCATTAGGTGTCATATTATCTACTTTAATTACTATGCCTTCATGAGGTACTTTATTCTTGCAATCAGGAGAGTCAAGTTCCATATAGAAGTTCTTGTCATCTGCTAATTTGTCTATGAATGCATCATTCCAATTATTAGAATCTTTAATTTCTGGATAAAGGTCTGATGCTTTTCCATAATACAGTTCAACAACAGGCTCTAAACCATTGTTTTTACACCAATATTGCACTTCTTTTGGAGATAATTCAAATACTTTACCATCAGCGTTAGTAATAGTAATTCTGTATACAATTATCCTAAAGTGTTTGTTTATGGTATATTTCTCTCCTTCTTCAGGCGGTAAACACCCATAATCATAATCTTTTTGTATATAACCTCCAGTAGGAAGGAATCCTACTATTTCATAATATAAGGTATAACCTTTTGGAATTAATGAAGAAAGAACTTTATTAGCTTCTCCCCATACATCACATTTGTAATATCCAAGGCCTACAGACTTATTATAATATTTATTCTTTACAACAGTTCTTGAAGCATAGACATTATCATACCTATAGTTATTGTCTACATCCACAATCTTATTTTCTTTATTAAACAAATTGTGAATTCTGCATACAATCTTATCTATCCAAGATTTAGGAAACTTACATATCACATTTGCAGAAATTGCAGATGTACCATGAAACTTACTACTAATATGAATAATATCATCCTTTTGGATTGCATAAGGATTCTTTCTTAGTTGGGCTGTATCATAATGGAATCTAAATTGTCCTTCAACAAGTTTATCATATTTCTTTACATTGGCTCTTTCTTTAGGTTCATTTGGACCGTGAGTTCTTTGCTCAATTATGATATACTTCTTGTTAATCCAAATCTCTTTACCATTATGCTCTACAGCATCAAACTCTTTGTTTATACAAGACTCTTCATCATCTATTTTCTTATTTACAGAATCCATTAACCAGTTCTGAAGAACTTCAAAAGGCAATAAGAAACCTTCAGAAACCATTCCTTTAAGTTTTATTGCCTTTACTCTTCCATTGTCTTCAAAGAAACCTGTTTTCTCAGGATTTGAGTTTAGGTTACTGTGTCTATATAAATTTGCATAAGACAGTAGATTGGAATTAATCTGGCTGAGAGCAGGAAAATATATATAAACACCTTCCTTTTCACCAATACCTATAATCATATTGTAGCCATCTACCTTACATACCTTAAGCTTGGTTACTTCTGGATTAGGATGTGGAAAAAAGTCTTTTATTTCAACAACCTTCGCCAAATAATTCACACTGGCATTCTTTGTTTGGATTAATTTCATTTTTATAAATGTTTATTTCTTTGACAAAATCTTCTACTGAATTACATATAATAACTTTCTCTCCTTGTTTAGCTACACTAATAATTTCTTCCTTTAATCTTTTTATAGGAAGTGGGTTAGATTCTGCATTATGACCTACTCCAGCTCCATGAATATCAGTTGACATTCCATTAAAGTATAACCAAGGATTATCTTCAAATTCAGTACAAATACAAAGAGAGAAACCCAAATTCTTGAGTTTCTCCCTGATTTCTTCATTATTATTGCTTAAATAAATAGTCTTTGTTGGTTTAAAATAACTCATTGTTCTTTGAATTTAATTTTGAAACCTTCTCCTTTAATACATTCAATACTTTCTACAACATATCCTTTAATGATTTCTGACCCCACTGAAATATAAGGGCCTCCTGAGGGGTCTACAGCTGTTATATTATCAGGATTGCCATCAAAAGTCACTCCTACTGCCATTAAGGCATCTTCATCTCCTCTTAAATAATAGATATTGTTTTCTTTATGTTCTAAAAACACTTTACTTCTATATCTATTAAACAAAGGAATTTCATTCTCCCATTGTTTCATCGTAGTCTTTTGTTTCATTAATCCAAGAAATTGTTTGTATAGAGATTTTAGAAATATTCAACAGACAAGTTTTTAGGTTTTCGTAATATTGATCATCAGCCATATCTGAATAGCAAGCATTCTTGAAATTCTCAAAACTCTTTGTCAGTTCTATTAAAGGATAATTCAATCCAAAGTCTCTTAGTAATAAATCAAAAGTATTTAAATCCTCTTTAGACAACTCTTCAACTTTAGATAAAACCTCTTTTATTTTGTTATCTTCTTCTTTGTTATCTATTGGTTCTTCTGCTTTTTTATCCTGTCTATATACTCCAAATCCTTTAATTACTGGAGAAGTAGAAGGGCTGAATTCAAAGTAATCCATGCATATTGATATATCAAGAGGATATGTTTCATCTTTATGTCCTACTTCACAAATGATAACTCTTCCATCATTAACATTAACTACTTCATATTCAGTATCTACCTTAAAAGGTAATAATTCATATTCTCTGACACATTTAAGTTTGTGTCCAACTCTAAGTTCACTAAAATCCATATTAATAAAATTTAATGTATCCAATGGTCTCCGACAGATGCTTCTGCTGGAATAGGCAATTTATGATAAAATTTAGCTGCTGCGTCTTGCATTATTTTTGACACTATATTTGGATAAGTATCTTTTAATTCTTTAGGAAATTCAGTATTGATTTCATCATGAGTAAAATTACAAAATAATATCTTATTAAAATAATTATTATCTATAACCCAATTAAAAAGATTTACTATAGCTGTTTTAAGAACTATGGCTCCACCACCTTGTGTAGGACTGTTCAAAGCAGCTCTATCCCAAGTAGAAGCTGCTTCAAAATGCTTTTTAACTGTCATAGCAACATCATCACCAGTTCCTTTATGCTTTAGTTTATAGTCTTCCCAAAATTCAGGAGTAAATGAAGCTTGCCTTTTTTTCCATTCTTTCCAATCCCACCAATATTGTTTATGCCCAGTATCTTTCATTATAAGGACATATCCTTTATTTCTCACTTCCTTGCTTCCTCTTATTTTAAAAGAAGCTAAACCCGTCATTCCACTAAGCAAATTTGTAACTAATGTTCTTGCTTCTTCAACAGGTATACCTAATTGAGGGGCTACAGCAGTACCATCACTACCAAATTGAACAGCAAATTCAATACTCTTTACTTTATTTCTTAAATCAGGTCTTTTACTCTTTACATCTTTAGTATCAATATCTTTCAGTTCTTCAGAAAACACAGCTTTGGCATAAGCAGCGTGAGAATCACCTGAGCCATATAAGAATTCGTCAAGTAATTTCTTTTCATTATATACTTCGGCACCTATTCTTGCTTCCATAGCACTGTAATCACAAGAGCAAAATAGGTTATCTTTTTCTGAAACAAAACATGCTCTAGTTTCTACATCATGTGGAAGCTGTTGCATATTAACCATCTTAACCTTACTTAACTTCTTATACTTTGCTAAATCAGCATCTTCACCTGAACCTGATGACATTCTTCCAGTTGAAGTACCTATTTGCCAATAGTTAGTATGAAGCCTTCCTGTAACAGGGTTAATTAGATTCAAATGACCTTGACCAAAAGAAGTAGTGAGTTTATAATATCCTTGATAATCAAAGTATAGACTTAAGAATTTATCATCTATTCCTTTTTGGGTTTTAAGATTCTTTTCTTGCACAGAATCAGCTTCTTTGTTTGTGACTTTACTAACTGCAACTAAATTAAATCCAAGGGCTTTAAACACTTGCTTTGCTTCATCTTTTTGCCAATCTATCCTAAACTTTGGTGTTGGGTCAAATTCAGCAAATAAGTCAAGTTGATTATCCACATATACCCACTTTTGTAGCTTAGGATTAGATATACAATAGTCATTCAAAGCTTTTAAAGACTTATCAAGATTCTCTTTGTCTTTTTGCATCTTGGCTTTCCATTTTGTTTCGTCCAACTTTATTCCACACCATTCCAGGTAAGCCATTGCAGGTACTACATCACACTCTAGTTTAGCTCCAACTAAACATTCTTTTTCTTTGCATTCTTTTATTTGAGATTGCATTATATCATAAAGAAGGACTACATCATATGCTGCATAGTTGATTACACTCTCATCCAATCCTCTCCATATAATTTGACCTCTTATAGATTTATCTACATTTTTATTTAGTCTTCTTAAAGCTACTGCTTGGAGACTATAAGATATTTGTCCAGAAGGAAAGCCTAAATATAATAGCTGTTCTACAATCATAGTATCATATACCTTTCTTGGTATAATACCATAATTATATAAAAACTGCAAATCAAACTTAAGATTATGTCCTATTATATATTTATTCTCTAACAACTCTTTATACTTTAAAGGAGAGACAGTGGTAGTATCAACTACCACTTGGTCTCTACCTTCAGTATCTCCAAATTGAGTGCAAAGCAAATTGCAAAGATGAGGATTCTTTCCATCAGTTTCAGAATCATATTGGACCATAGGCCATTTACTTATTTTATCAATAGACTCTTCCACTGAGATATTTTTTATCCCATCTAATTCAAAAAGACTCTGTTGTCCAGATACCAAATAAATCATTTATTCTTATGTTTTGGTTTAAATACCATCATTTTATCGTAATCAATAACATACTTACTTGCTAGAAGAAAGTTATTTCCAAGCAATCCATGTATTTCAATACCACTCTCTTCCTCTACCTGAGAAAAAGCATGTTTGAAGTTAGCCAAAGGAAGTTCTATTTCAGTTACAGTTGTAGGAGTTTCAAGCTTTATTTCACAATACTCTGTTATTTCTTGGTTTCCTCCTAAACCAGTGACAACTTCACTACATCTTTTGAATTTACATCCCAACTCAATAGCTGTTTGTGTATCTATATAAGAAATAGTACTTCCTGTATCCAATAAAAAATTAAGTTCTTTTCCATTACAAGTGAAAGGCACATATATAAGTCCAGTTTTACTAATTTTTGTCTTAAATTCAGTTATATCGTGATAATTGTTTGTTTCTTTAAATCTTAGCTTTCTATAATAAAATATTGTAGCTAATTCACAAGTAATTAATAGAAGACATGCTATTAATAAAACTATCATTTAACCCCTGTGTGTCCAAATCCCCCATCACCTCTATCAGTTGACTGTAATTCACCTACTTCTTCAAACTCAGCTTTCTCCACCTTTGCAAACACCATTTGTGCAATTCTATCTCCATGATGCACAGTATAAGGCATATTAGAGGTGTTCAATAAACAAACTTTTACTTCTCCACGATAGTCTGCATCTATTGTACCTGGAGTATTAAGAACAGTTATTCCATGTTTAGCTGCTAGCCCACTTCTTGGTCTTACTTGTCCTTCATATCCTACTGGAATTTCCATACATATTCCTGTAGGAAATAGCCAAGATTCACCAGGATTTAAAGTATAGTGGGGATAACTATCCAAATAAGCACATAAATCTACTCCAGAACTTCCTTCTGTAGCATATTGAGGCACTTTACTGTCCTCATATAATTTCTTTATTTTAACTTTGATATCTTTCATAAAAATCTTCTAATCCTTTCTTATTTAAAATGTATAATTCAGCTTTGATTGTTTCCGTATTATCTGATATATCATACCAACTTGTAATATTAACATTTTGTATAAAAGCTTTTTCTTCAACAAATTTATGTAAAATTTGTCTATAGGCATAACCCCTTATTTTTTCAGCATATTCACTCCTGTATTCGTTTTCTGGAATTTTTATCACACAAGATAACCTTATAAAATTTTCTAAAGTAAGATATTTTGGAATAATATATACTGTATCAGGCATTGGAAGTAAAGGGCTATAACCAAATTTACAAGCTAACTTAAACAACCATTTGCTAAATTTATTGTTTGTTTTTAATTTCATTTTCTAGCATTTCTATTTTATCATTAATATAGAATATTGCTTTTTTCAAATCTTCTATTGTTTTTTCATTATCAGTCATTGAACTATCTTTCTTATGTCCTGCTCTTAAGATATATTTCAATGCATTCCCCAAATCAAAGTCAAGATGTTTGCAAATGTCAATTGGTTCTACACCACATAAATCTTTTAACCAAGTATAATGTGAAGGATGGTTTACATTATCACTAATATTAGAGGAAGCACAAGCAGAAGTACCAGCATTTGAAAAATAAGTTATTTCATTTGGAACATCTTTATCTGTAAAATACTTTTGGACATCTTCTTCATTAAAATAGTGTATTAATCCTGCATCATCAACTATTCCATAAATATGTCCTTCAGCATGTTCAAAATCTTTACTTATTATCCTATATAGATTTCCTTCGGTAAAACTTATTTTATTTAACCCTTTTGCAATACATCGTATTATAGACATTTCATCAAACATTATTTTCTCCTTTCCAAAATTTATAAGTTATATCTTCAAATTTAACTGGCTTATCAGAAACCTTCTTATACATCCTTTGATTTGTTGTCTTCTCATTTAATGGCCCTAAAGATTCAATATAAGGACCAGTTTTAACATAATCAAACTCTTGAAATAATGGTTCATATATCAGGTGATTAGATAAGTTGTAATCAAGTCCTGTATACCAAGCTGTTTTAAGATTATGTTTTAAATGTATCAGACTTGAAAGATAAGCAATATCAAATAACCTACCTCCTTCACCCATAAAGCATACACAAGTAATACCTTTATTATCCTCAATAAGTTTATCAAGAACTTCTGGAGTTAACCTTTCTCCCACATCTTCCTGCAAATATGGAGAATGGCAATTGCTACACCTATGAGGGCAATTAGATATATTTATACATAGACTTATCTCATCAGGCACTTCACTGAAAGCTACTAATGTTTCTGTATATTTAATCATGTATAATAAAAGCAGGAGTATTTCTACCCCTGCTTGTTTGTTCCTTTTCTATATTTGAATTAGAGTTTAATATCTTCTTCTTTGGTGTAGACTCTAGTCTTTTGTTCTATCTGTCTACCTTTTGACCAATTGTCTACAGCAGTAAGATATCCAATTATTCGTGTCCAATATCTTATGTTATTAGAACCACATATAGGACACTTATCTATTGGCGAATTCACTGTATGGCCACAATCCTTACATTCACTCATTGGGATATTGAAAGTAAAATAATTTGTACCATTTGCTAATGCAAAATCCAGTATCTTAAGATACTGCTCTTTAGTCAAATGAGCATCCAAATTTACATGACAAGCTTGTCCTCCATCACTAAATTTGTTTATATCTTTCCCATGAAGAGCTAACTTATCTAATACTGATGTGTTATCCCAAGGATTATAAAAATAACAATTGTATAGATTTTGGTCTTCTGGAACATAATAACCATCCTTCTTATCTTTATCATAGAAACGAATGGCTGTTTGTTCCCCTGGAATACATTCACTATTGAATAAGAAGGGTCTTTTCTTATCTTTAATTGAATGTATTTTATTTTGTTCTTTGATAGTACCTAAAACAAGAGACAGAAACTTTTTATATTCTTCATTGTTAGAAGTTTCAATCCCTAAAAACTTTGCTGCTTCAAAATATCCAATTACTCCTATGGTACTATATAGTTTTTTCATATAGATATATCCTGCATTTGAAGCAGTAAACATTCCTTTATCTTCATAATCATAAAGCATCGTTTTAAATGCAATATGATATTTATAGACTCGTTCAAGAATTTCAATTAAATCATTTTTCAAATAATCTAAAAACCTTCCATAAGTAGATATATATTGTGGTTGGTTATATTCTGACATACAATAATTATGCTTTCTAGCACAATCTTGAACAATTCTATTAATATTAAGAGTAATAACATTACAACTACCAGTCATAATACCAGTCATTCCTGTAGTTGAACTGAAAGTATTATCACTTATTTCATTCAAGACTCTACAACAACTAGCCAAAGATGAAGGATTATCACTATTATAGCAGAAGAAACTTCCTCCTTTAGCCCATTCTTCAGCACACAAATCTTTATATTCCTTGTCAAGGAATTCTTTATTGTTGTGTACTAAAGCAGTTGTTGACACAGGAAAAGTTAATGGTTTTATAAGTCTTAGTTCCCTATGTAATTCCATAAACATTCTTTGAAGAGTATCAATGGCTTTCCATTCAGGTTGAGTACCATCAGGATAATAAAAGTCTCCAAATAAGGCATTGAAGTAGACAGAATCATAATAACTTACATTTGTAAATGGTGAATTATAACTCCTATTACCAGCTGGCTGATTTACTCCATATATAAACTGCTTCATTCCTTTACGAATGAAATATTTTATGTTATGGTCTTTCTTTAAGTTTTTGGTTACTATTTCATCCAATCTTTCATACCATTTTTCACCAAATTCAGAAACCACATAATAATTAAGGGCAACAAAGTAATCTCCAAGAGCTACAGCACCTTTACATTGGGAACTTAATAAAAATACAGCATTGGTAACTTGCCCACTAAAAGATTCAATATCATTAGGAGCAGAAGGAGTAACTTTATCAAGATTGCCTACACCTTCAGTCATTAATGGATATAATGTAACTGCCTCACAATAATACTTAAGTACTGGAGAAGAAGCTTCATCATGCACATAAATAATTCCATCTTTTAAATCTTGAGCATATTGAGAAGCTACTTCAGGAAACATCTTATTAAGTTGTTCCTTCATTCTATACCTTTGAATGGCCCTATTTGTTTGTTTATAGACTTCTCCTTCAAGATTGGCAACATTCTTTGTAGTTACATTGGAATTTGCGTCTGTTTCACTTGCAGAAGCTGCATTGGTGTCAGAATTACTATATTCATTCATATAGTCAATTCTTTCTTTTAAGAATCTGACATTTTTATGCTCTGACCTATATAAGATATAGGCTTTTGCAGTCTTCTTAAGATTGAAATCCATTAATACATCTTCAACACAATCTTGAATAAACTCAATTCCAACAGTATCTATATCAGTTGTAGGTTGCAACTTGTTTGCTCTCTCTTCAATTTCACATTGAATTTCCTTAACAAGGTCGTCAATGTCGAAGCATTGTGTTTTCCATTTAGGTTCGTTAACTTCGTTAAGGGCTTTTAAAAGTGCTGTTTTAATCTTCTCAACTTGATACTCTTGAATAGTACCATCTCTTTTCTTTACTTTCTTAATCATATGTTATTTATTTAACCATTCTATAATATCATTAGGCTCATCTACTTTTATTCCTACAGGCACTCTTGGCTTTTCATTAAGATAATACCAAAGTTCAGTTGCAAGTTTTCTCCAATTTGGTAATTTATATTCTCCATATTCACAATCTGTAATAGATTTGGTTCCCTTAAATTCCCAAACGAGAGGAGTTCTTGTACTATTACAAATCACTATAAACTGATAATCTGCAATCTTGAAATCCTTAAAATAATCATCTTTTTCAATATTTTGCTTGATTAGTTCATAATAGAGCTGAGCCTGCACAGCATAATTCCAAGCAATAAAACTCTTATAAAACTGATGTTCAGGATGTCCTGATGTTTTAAGGTCATAAGGATATATTACCTTATTCTCATAATCTACAATTATCAAATCAGCCATACATCTTAAAGGAATGTCCTCATATTCTCCTTTAAACTTCAATTGATAATAATGTTTGAGAGTGTCAGTATCTTCTCCAAATAATGATTCGGTATTAGGAGAAGTCTTTAAGATTCTTACACAATCAAAGGCATCATTATACTGCAACTGAGTAACAGGAGTCTTTCCATCTATTCTCTTTAATTCATCATAATAAGGAGAACACTCTTTTATCTTCTTAACTCTTACATTATAATATTTTGCATCAGTATAATATCCACAGTTTACTGCCACATCTGAAAGTATCTGGTCAGGAATGTCTTCTAAGGTATTATAATATCCTTTATATGTGTCATATAAAGTCTTTGTAATTTGCCTTAATGTATCACTTAATCCAAAATCTTGAACTAATACAAATCTTTCATTGAATTCTTCAACACTTCCAGTAAGTAAAGTATCTACCATACTTCCAAAAATCAAAGAAGGAGTTTCTATCTTTTCAAATAGTTTGCTTAATCCATCAAATCCTTCCCTTTCAAACCTGGATAATGTAGAATAAGATAGAGCAGAATCTGCCCTATATTCTTCTTCTGTAATATTTAATGCTATATCTTTTAATTCCTTCATATATTAAATTCTTCGTCACAAAAATCACTGATATAACCATATCCGATAGGTTGTTCCTCTTCTTCAATATCAGGTAAGGAATTAGCATTTGCATACTTTGCAACCATATCAGATAGTTCTCTAACCTTGAGTTCAAAAGACTCTACAATTTCCAATAGTCTTTCAAAATCTCTTTGTTCTATACACGTTTGACAAATCTTTCTGTCTTTTTCGGGCAGCAGTTTAAGCTGCTTCTAAATCTATTCCAACATTTTCATTCTGTATAATTTTTAATAATGTTAATAGCTTCAAGTGTTTCTTTCTTTGTTCTTACTACAAAATAGAAAGTTTTGGACATTTTCTCCAACAAGCTTATAAACAATTTCTTCTTATATGGAAAAACTTCATTTTGTTTTCCTTTGGCTTCTATTATGACAGTAAGACCCTTATAATCAAAGATAAAATCTGGAGTATATTTTATATCTATGATTTTATCAGTCTCTTGATGAAAAGAACCTGACTCTGTTTTGTTCTTTCTGTCATAAACTTTAGCTGTAGGTTTAAAGCCTTTCCACAATACAAAAGTTGTAGGTTCATATTTAGGATTCATTCCATTTTTTACTAAGGTTTCATATACCATAACTTCAAGCTTTGATTTGAAATGTATCCCATACTTTACTATCTTTGTAGCATTTTTTACCTTTTTGTTTTCTTCCTTCTCCTGCTTTTTCTTTCTATTGTTTCTTCTAATTACCATATTAATTTAAAATTTCTATAGTCTTTAAGAATTGTTTCAGTCTCCCTAAACACTTTATCAGGCATATCAACATTATTTCTTGCATACCAAGAAGGATGCTTTTCTTTTAATATGAAGTTTCCTTCTTTATAAATTGTATTTTCAAAGGATTGGGCATCATTACCTAAGAGAATGAAAACCAATGCTCTGTCACTGATGGAGACCTTATGCAAGAGTGAACTTACAAAAGGTCTCCATATCCAGCTATGAACTCCAGTCTTTCCTACCATAGTAGTTAAACTGGCATTTAATGGTAATATACCTTGATTACACCAATCAACCAAATCATAAGGGGCTTTTTCTTCTCCTCTGGCACTCTTTAATAATACCTTAAGTGATGGAGATATACATTTTACATCATTATTGTTTGCAAACGCTACTCCTGTAGAAACCCCTCTTTGTGGGTAAGGATCCTGTCCAAGTAGAATGACCTTCAAATTATTATAATCACATAAATTAAATGCTTTGAAGATATTCTTATAGGAAGGACACAAATCCTTAATATTCAGTCTCTTGATTTCATCAAGTGCTTTATGCAAGAGATTGAAGTCAATTACCTTAGACCAGTTGCAAAAATACTCAATCTCTGTCATTGGAAATTCAAATTAATTGTTATTTAATGTTTCCAATCTCTTAAGAATACTGTCATATGTTTGTTCCCTAGTAAGATGTGTTTCAATAATTGTATATTTATCAACATCTTCATTATTAATTTCTCCTTCATAAGTTAATTGCTTAAGATAAGCAACATCATTATATAAAGGACATTCAGGTTCAATAACATCCCCATTTTCATCAAAATCAACTAATGCTATAGGGAAGTATTCACAAGTTCTCATCTTTCCGTAATTATCCTCTGGAGGAACAGAACAAATATTTGCTGGATTTACAAGAACCTGTAACCCTACATCTCCAAAATAGTTTCTCTTAAGCCAACCTGCTGAAGCACAGTGCAATCCAAAAGAGCACGTTACATTTTGGTCACAGTCAACTTCACTTCTAGGCATACTTACAGGTTGTCCTAACTTAATTATAGTGGAATGACTATGTTGGTCAGTATATGTAGGAGAGTTTGCTCCTTTATTAACAATGTCATCATATATTTCTCCCAAAGACATTTCGTTAATTCCTCCATCTATTTCATAGGGATTCTTACCTTCTACATACTTTGCTTGATAATAGGAATTAATTATATTCTTAACCTCTTTAGTACTATACCCTGATTCTTCCTTAATGTCTGCATTTCTATATGCAACAACAAGACCAGCTTCAGTAATCTTCATATTCCACTTTCTGATAAACCAGAATAAATTATTCCTTACCCTAGAGTCAGGATTCAATGAAACTAAAGTCCAGAAATTCTTAAACTTCTTAATTTCAGCTTCATTATCTTCTTCTTCTGCTTCAAGAATCTTCTCAACAAAGTCACTTGGAATGCTTTGTTCAGAAATATCCAACATATACACAGAGTTTCCTCTTAATGTAAGGATGTTTGAATGTTGTACCCTATCAGCTATAAGCTTTCCTTCTACTTCTTCCTTAGGAAGGAATTTTCTTTTTACAATTTCCTCATTGTCCTGATTAACAATAAGGAAATCCCATAATTCACCATCACAATCTGTAATTATTTGGGTACCATCTGAGAACACTAATTGTAGTGTCCCATCTTTACAAAATGCTTTAAAATTACTCATTGTTTTCTCTATTTAAGTTTGGTAATTGTTTTAAATCTAATCCTATTCTTGGGTGTCTACCCATCTTTTTATACACAAACCTTTGTGTATATTCCTTACAATGTTTCTTGGCGGAATTCCAGAAATTATAAACCTTAAGTTCGTCTTCAGTTAATTTGAAATACTCGATATCTTGAGTGTTAACAAGTCCTTTACTTTCAAAGTCTTTTACTAATCCTTTAAACCAAGAAGATGCATTAGCTATTACAGTGAGACAGCCTTTGTATTTGTTTTTAAACTCCTGAACTAAAGGAATAAAACCATCATTATCATAATAGTAGTTTAGGTTAAGGCCTTGTCCTATCATATTTGTATAGATAATATAAGCAGTAGCTAATTTCTTTAGAATGCTTCTCTTCATAAAATCTTCCAACTTGACAAACTTCTTATTTCCTTCAAGAAATACAGCTTCTTCTTTCTTCACTGTAATTAAAGCTTGTATACAAGGAATATATTCAGTAATTCCAGAGAGATTCCTAAGCATATCATCTTCCTTAGTGTTATAGGTATATACTACTATTCCTCTTTCTTTTAGATAAGGTGATAAATCTTTATTATTGAAATAACTGTTATACCTATATACCCTATAAGACATCTTTTTTATACTATCTGCCGATACTCTTTTCTTCTTTTTATCTCCCTTAAAATAATCTATATAGGAATCTGGAACATCATCATTACCTATGCTTGTTATGTTTAAGTTATCTATCAAGAAATTTATACAATCGGAATAATCATAGTTCGCATTTTTACAATAATTACTTATTGCATGCTTTAATGCATCAGCTCCACAAAAGTTCAAAATTACTGCTTTACCATTTGTTGTTCCTGCAATATAAGATTTTGTTATGTTTTTAAATGTCTTATCTGCTTTTTCATACAACTTTATTTCTCCTGCTATAAAGTTCTTTAAATATAGTCTCCTTACTTCATATGAACTTAAGTTTTTATTCATATATATGTCTGTTCTAGGAATAGACATATAATATATTTCACGTAAAAATCTTGCAAACCTGATAGGAATTGTATTACCGTTTATTCTTATCCGTGTATAATCCAATGAAACATCAGAATAATTAATATTTAAATCATTATCTATTCTACAACTTGAATCATCCACAAGTTTTAAATAGAAATCTTTTAATGTAAAATCCTCAGATAAAGCAGAAGTAACAATTTCTTGTAATTCATCTTTAACTAAACCAAGTCTTTCATTGACTACTTTTTTAGTTCTGTCATTAAACTGGAGAGCTTCTCTATTTGGAATAATATCTACACTTCCTATTGGTAAATCAATAATTAATCCATGAGTCTGAAATTTAGATGTAATTAATCGTTCATTATCAGTATATAATACTTTTCCTAAACTAAAATAACAATAATAATTGTGAAGATTACAAGTTTTAAAGTTTTTATATTCCGTTACTTTTCTTTCATTAAACTCTTTTACTCTATTTATTATAGAGTAGTTTCTACCAAAATACTCCACATATAACTTATCAAATAAGCATAGTGTTTTTATTGCATCTGTGAGTTCACTGTCACTATATATCCTCATTTTTATGGAAACTTCCAAACCATTCTTGAAGTCTCCTTCTGTAACAGATAACCTATCTATGTTTATACCATTTCCATTTTTATACATTACATAGGAATATTTCTTTCCTTCATAATAAGAAGTTATGTTTGCTACATTAGTGCAAGCTAAGCAACTAAATCGACCAATCATTTGTTATCTTAAAGGCTTTTTATCCTTTAATTCTTGTAGTTTCCTACAAGTTCAGCATATCTTTTCATTGTTTATACAATGTCCCTGCCTCTTGTGGAGATTATATCTTTTCACTCCATATGCGTTGCGGCTGGTTTATCTTAGATAAACCTTCACCTCTGATTACCATATCTTTCGACTTAGGCTTCCAGATTTTTTCAGGGATTTTAGTTCGGCAATGGTCATAATTTTTATTTACCGAACATTCCTATGAAGTCATTACTATCTCTTTTAGTTGAGCTTCCTATGTTTTTATATATCCTCTCAAATCTTTCAGGACTTATTCCTGTACCATAATCCCTAATTGATATTCTATAGTTATAAATCTCATCAGCGTCTTCAATCAACAATAATATAGGCTCTTCTGTACCAGCTTCTATATGGGAATCATAAGCATTTGATACGGTTTCCCTAAGGAAGGATTCCAATGGCTTGGAATATAAGTTTGAAGTCAACAGTGTAGCAAGAAAGTTAATATTCTCCTTATCTATACCTACCCTATTTTCCTCAATATTTCCTATATAAGAAGCTTCGTGACTTTCTTCTGTATTTACTATCATTGTTTTATATTTACAGTTAAATAAAAAATAAGGGGGAAGCAAAGCAATATAGCCTTACCTCCCCCCTATGAAAAGAATTGATTAATGTTTCAGATAATCAGCAAGTTGGTCTGCCTCAGCTCTAGTAATGACTTTCTTAGAGAGAAGCAAGCTTGACAAATAGAACAATGCAGCTTCTGCATTAGTTTTCTTACTGTTAATCAAAGCTTCAAGCTTGTCACTTGGAACTCTGGTGTAATTGTCACCAAATTGTTTCTTTACTTCTTCAGAGAGATTAAGTTCCTTAATCTTTGCATAAATTTCTTTTCTTGTCATTGTAATAAATTGTTAATTGTTAAATAATGGGGTTATAGTTTCAATAAATTTCTCCTTGCCTACTATTTTATAAAAATCTGAAATATCCTTACCTCCTTCAAATTGTGGGAGTATTATATTCTTAAATCCAGTTTCTTCTGAAGTCTTTTGTGCATAAGCTAAACCTGCCTTGTCATTATCATATAGGATATAGATATTCTTGAATCTTGATTTAAGGTTTTTCTGTGCAGTAGTGCTCATTACATATCCTTCTCCTTGCAATGCTATAGCAGGAATTCCAGTATTGCAAGTAAGGCACAATGCATCTTTTACACTAGAACATAAACAAACTTTATCTCCTTTCTCAGGTAAAGTACTCCATAATGATACAACATCCCCTCTATGGGTACCTAACCATTTATATCCTTTTATATTATAAGGCTGATATAGTTTTATAGTGACTTTCTTATCTTTTCTTTCAACATATGCATAAGCTAGTTTATCCATAGGAATAGCCATTGTTTTACCATCCTTCTCTATAATCCTATGTGATACTGGATATACATCTGCTTTCTTTAAGGCTTCGATTGTAACTCCATAAGACTCCCAATATTCTTTGTCATAAGGTTTCCAGTTTCTTACTTTCACTTCTATATTCTTGCTGGAATCTAAGGTGTGATTTACAGTTACCGCTTTTTTTGCTTTCTTGTTGCTGTTATCTTTAGTTTCAATAAGGTTTTTATTTAACTTTTCAACAGCTTCTGGTATACTCACACCCCAATATAAAGAGAAGAACTTTAACATTCCTCCATGCTCTCCTGTGGAGAAATCCTTAAAATAAAGATTTACACCATCAGGAGAGTATATTTTAAATGAAGGATGTTTGTCGTCTCTTAAAGGAGATTTTATTAGGCAAGGTATCTTTGTAATTCCAAAGAATTCATTGAGTAGAACAGAAAAGTCTACCTCTTTTGACAGGATATGATAATCTACTGTCTCCTTACCTAATGCAATCATAATTAATCCCAGGGATTATCTGTGGTAGAAGTTTCTTCTGCCTCAAAGTTAGTGGCAGCAGGAGAATATTCTTTCAGAGGACCAAAAGTAAATTCAGTATTTGCATACCTTCCACTAGTTGCAGGGTTGGTATTAATCTTATCTAATTCCTTAGCAAAACCTTCAGACTGATACTTTCCACTAGTGGTTTTAAATCCTTTATAGAATTTATCACTAAAGAAGGTTTGATATTCTCTATTTTGGTCATCAGTTCCTATGCCAAACATTACTTGGGCAGTATTGATAGGTCTACCTGCAAAAGTATCCTTAATTTCTTTGACATCACCATTGAACCAACGGTCAATATGGTCAAACCTGACTTCACAATCAGCAGGAGTGGCTTTTGGATTAGGCACCCATTGACCATCAATATAAGCTGTCAAATTAGGAATACCCATGTAAGCTTTTACAAATTGAGTAAAATTGTCTTCTCCAATAAACGAAGGACGATAATCCTTTGCAACATTGATAGCACTGCCTGTAGATGATACAGGAATTTCATGAGTTTTAAGTTGGTCTTCAGTTACCCAAGCAGTTCTTCCATAAGAATCAATAACTTGGAAAGTTCCTTTGGTAGGACTAGCAAATCTTTGATTCTTAATAGAAAATTTCATAATAAGGATTTCGTCAATTTCAATAGGTTTCACATAGAGAGTAACCTTAATTTTCTTTACTCCATCCTTTTCAGTTACATAAACAGGCTCTTCTTCAACTTCTCTACCAAGCTTTGCCAATTCTGCCTTGGTAGGATTGACAGCCAAAACATTCACATTACCAATTCCAGTGTATCTCTTGAATGATACTTCTTTTGTTTCATTACCTTTTGCAATTGCCATAGTAATATTACTTTTAAATTATTAATTATTGATTTACTTCTTCTGTTGTCTCAACAGGCTTCGGAGCAATATAATACACATTTGCCTGAGCATCAAACTCAACTACATCAGTATTAGGGACATACTTTGTAATCTTCAAAGCACGACCATTCTTGTCAGTCTTAACTGAACCTGTGGTAGGATCAACATAGTCACTAACAACTCTCTTGACAATTTCTTCACTGGTATAACCGCCAGTAAGAATCTTAGTGCCATATTCCATACCTTCAATCTGTGCATTGATAGCTTCAAGTTCTGCTACATACTTTTCTAACTTTGCTCTCTTCTCAATAAGAGGTAAAACATTCTGGGCAGTTCTCTTAATGGTAGCCCACTGTCTTGTTGACAATTCTTTCTTTTCCATAATTAATTAATTAATTTGATTGATTGATTTGTTATTTTTTTCACCATTAAATGGCATAATATTTTCTGATTGTATCATCTACAAGTTTAAGACTATTAGGAATTTCAAACTTATCGAACATTCCAATAGGAGTCTTTGCAGATGAATGGTTTGCTTTTGTTTGGAAATAATATCTATTATCTCCTTCATCACCATAATCCACTCTAGTCATAAAGACTATCGGATAGAATCCTTCTGGCTGTACTTTGGTTAGCTTTTTTCCAATAACACTGAAAACCATTTTTTCAGTGCCGTCTGATTGGGTTTGAAGCATTGTGTGACCCATAACATATACTATTTGGTCATTTCTTAGATTGTTACAAATTGAATTAAGTTCAATTACATCATTCGTTTTGTTACATACAAGCTCTTTATCTTGTACTCTCCTTCTTTCAAAGGAGTATCGGACTATATCATCACTTTGTATCTCTACAAAGGCAGGGCACTCTTGTCTGATTTATTGTTTAAGCTACTCATCAGTTAGTCTCTGAACCTTCTACATACTTTTATGCTTTTCTGTAGCTTGGCTGCTGATTGGCATAGATAGCAAATCCTTAGCTTTCCAGCAATTCACCCTGTTTATTGTGGCCAATGATTTTATAATTCATTTCAGGACATACAAATTCTTTTATAATATCTACAAACTTGTTATAGTCTTTTTGTATTAAATACAATATTTCTTTATCTTTATTTTTATGTATATGTACAGTAAGACCAAAATTCTTAATCATCATATCTTGTAATTTAAGTTGACTATTATGATTAAAACCGTTTGTACTAAAGTAAGCTCCTGTTGGATGATGTATTGCTCCATCATCCATATACCATATAGCTAATCCTATAGGACCTAATTCATATATAGTATCTGGAACTTCTTTCTTGGGATTATACCAATCTTCTCTATATTTATTAAAAGATTGGTTTACTTTGGTAACTATTTGACAATATCCATTGTCTTTAATAATTCTTCCATTTATTATTCCGTTTCTGTAAGAATTTGTACGTTCACTATACTTAACGTGAAGTCCACTTTGTTCAAACAGTTTATACTTATGTAATACATATTGTTTTTGAACTAGACTGTGCCTTACTACCAAAATACAATTTGTTCTCTTTCTTATTATAGAACCATCTCCTAACATTGAACCTAAAATAAGTTGATTTGCCATAGGAGATATTTCTATAGGAGGTTGAGTACATAATATTTTGTTTCTTAAGGCAAGTTTCTCTGAAAAAGAGAAAGTTTTAATATTTTCTCTTTCAATAAAATCTCTCATATCTTTGAGAGGTTCATTAAACATTGTAGATAAATTACAAACTGTTAATTCTGGGTTTTCTTCTAATTTTGCTAAAATTAAATCTTTGTCCAACATATTTTTATAATTAAAGTTGGTGCAAAGATACGAAAAATATTTTAATTATGCAATAGCCACATCACGCCACTGGTCGAAACTAAGCTTTTTCCTTTCATTAAATTCCTTCATTGACAAATAAATATTGATTGTATCAATGGCAATGGATTTAATGTTTTCTTGTTTTGAACAATAGTCCAACCACTTCTTGATGTCAGCAAAATCCTTTGGTTCACAATAATTATGCTTCTCTTTACTCCACATTCCAGCAGGAAAAGGCAAAGCCTTGCCATCTAGATTCATAATAAAATGACTATCAGGATTCATTCCTTGATAATTCTTAGGGTCATATTTACCATCTGGCCCTATAATAGTAGAAGTTGACTTGCCGTCACCACTACTTCCTAAAATTGCTACTAATACTGACATTTAACTTGTTTTTACTTTAAATATATTTAATTTCTTAAACCAACTAAACAAAGTAGTCTCTACTTTCTTTGGTTTATCTAAACTCTCTGCATACTTATAAACTTTCTCAAGTTCTGCTTTATTATCAGGCAATGGCATTTCAAAGAAACTACAAGTTGCTCCATCAAAGAATAATGGACATATTCCTCCTAGCTCACCATCACGGTTTACTACAACTTCTAAGAATCTAATATGGTCTTTAAGTCTTCTGATATCATATCCCATGTACTCAGGAAGACTGTATTTATAAGGATTAAACAAACCAAATAATACATTTTGGTCTTTCTGTGTATAGGTCGAATCAGCCAAGCCAGCTCCAGATGGCCTAATTCTTCCAAGTTTTACACTATCATTGCTTTCTCCTGAGGTATTCTGTTGTTGAATTACAATAGAGGTAAATCCATATCTATTTCTTAAATATTTTGCAAGATATTCACTTGTCTTGTCTATTGCCTCCTTTTTATTCATTCCTCTCTCCAAATCTATGATTCCTATATGGTCCAATACAATAATTCTATATTCTGTTGGATCATTAGGTTCATAATAGTCAAAGATTTCAGTATCTGAATATTCTACTTTTTTCTTATACACAGTACCATTGGCTTCAGCATAATTTCGGCACTCCTTTAATATCTTACTACTATAAGTTTCCTTACCTATTTAAAATAGTTTGTAGTCTGGACTATGTCTTCATCCTGTTAGGATGTACCTGCATTTAGTCTCTAGGGCTGAATCTATACTCAAGGTATAGCCTATGCCTCCTCAAGTTGCCATGCACTTTTCAGTGTTTAGGTTTCGAGGATATTCAGGTATTATAATTTTATAAATTACTTCATAAAACGGCATTAGATTGTAAGCATGGGTAAGAATAGACAATCCCATCCTCTTCTAAAATAAAATTTTGAGATTGTGCTAATCTTTCCTTTAGCTTCTTTATTTTATGTGTGTTTGCTCTTCCTTTGTCATATATGTTTCCTTTGCTATCATACATTAATATTCTTTTTATTTTTATTTTTCTATAAAAATTAAGCAAGTCTTCTTTTGTTTTATCAATATCCATTACTATAAATAATCCTGTTTTCCAAAGTACAAATCCGTCATTATTTTTTAATATTGTATTAAAATAATGATAATCTTTTGCTCCCACATATTCTGCTGCTTTTTTAATAGAAACATTTTGTAAATGGGAATTTCCTAGATAATCATAAACTTTATACTTTTTTCCACAGTCTAGTCTTGGATTTTTATAACCGTTTTGATATAGAAGTTTTGTAGATTTTGAAATCTTATTTCTCCATTCTTCACTACATTCGTGCATCTCTGGAGTAGCACAATTGAATTCTGGATGAAATTGTTCTATATAAATATATTCTAATGTTCTTAGAATGGTTTCATTATAATCATTTAATATAGCCAAAACTTCAAATTTTAACGATTTCTCTCCATATTTATTATAACAGTGTTGTAGATAAGGAGAATGGTGGGTACCTCTTCTTAATTCAGATAAGTGTACTCTCCATCTATCTGTAATATTAACTGAAGACCCTATATAAGACACATTGTTTTCTATACATGTTATCTTATAAATACCCGCTTTTAAATAATACTAATTATCTGCTTTCATATAAAAATTTTCTGCAAAGATACATAAAAAAGTTCAAATACACAAACTTCCAATCCATTTTACCTGTTGGGTTAGCTGTGCTACTAAACACAAAAGACTCTTCAAAAGCATCAAAATATTTTTTATATTCTTCACTTTCAAGCTTATCAATTATTTCAATTGGTAATGGGGAATCATTTCTTGTGCTTCTTAGATTCTGAGGAGAAATTCTTATCTTGTCAACTCTCGCTAATATCCAACTTTGAAACCTATTCATTATTTTTTCATCTGTCTCTTCAAAATTATAGAAGAACACTCTTAATTTGAGCTGGCTTGGGTGTTCTATTGCATATACTAGAGCCTCAAATAAAAGATTTAGAGTAAATTGAGTTTTGGAACCCTTGGTATAACTTGTGATACCATAATATACACCCTGCTCTAATCCTGGAAAGTCATAAGAAAATCTCTTAAATGGAGAAGGAATACTATTAATCTTACCATCAAGAAGGTTTTGTCTTCTCTTCTTAAGATTAGTTATTGCTCTTTGTACTAAACCTTCACTCATACCAAATGTGTCTGCCATAAATTATTGTCTAAATCCTCTTGTCCTTCATTAGTTATGTAAGACATAAAATCCGACCTTAATTCTCCAGTAGATGGGTCCTTCTTAAGAATAAAATACTTCAGTAACTGCATATATGTATAGTCTCCATTGAAGGATTCAATATACTTTTTTGCTGCTCGTACTGCTTGTTCTTTTGTAAAATTGAACACATACTTGTTTTTAAGAGTTTTTAGCTTTTGTGCTATAATAGCAGTACTATCCTTCCAATAATAAGCTGTTCCTGGTTTTTTACCATCAGGAAATACTGCTCTTAAGGCATCTGCAACGTCATAAAACCATTTTTCATCTATAGTTACAGATTGTTGAAGTAATACTGATACTAATAAATCCTCCTTTCCTTCTGTTATAGCACTGAATTCTCCTTCTTTAATTTCTGCTAATCCATTATCTATTAACTCTTTTTCAATCTCTTTTATGTCACACCCTTTAGCATATAGAAACCAATAAAGACATTCTGCAATATGAATTTTATATTTCTCAAGTATTGCATCATCAATTGTTATCTTCATATTTAAATTCCTTTACATATTCTTCATTTATACCTTCCAACGCATTTACTAAATACTCTTCATCTCTTGTATTCTTAAAATATAGAATATATTGTACAGGAAAGTCAGACCTTAATACTCTTCCAGTACGCTGGATAAATCTTAATTTCTGACCATCTAATTGTATAATTATTCCAACTTCAATACCTTTTAGATTCATACCTTCTTGTAACATATTGACAGCAAAGAGTTTATTGGATTTGAAACTATTAAAATCTTCCAGAGCCTTAGAATCAGACTTTGAATGAATTGCATATTTTCCTCCTAATTCATTTGCTTGTTCAATTGAGGTACAAAAACATATAAATCTCTTATCTTCTACATACTTAACCAACCTCTCTGCTTCTTTGGTTTTAAGCTCTCCAAGAAATCTCTTTCTTCTTGAACCATATTGTAACCATTGATTCTTCATTATTTCACTCCTATACATCTCAAACACTCTCTTATAATAGTCCATCTTTTTAGTTAGATACTCATAATGTTGTGCTTGAGTGCATCTGATATGAACTTCTGCATTAGGATTAGCCTTTTTGAATAACTTACTAGTAATTCTAAAGACTTGATTATAGTCACAATATAGCTTTTTCCTAAGCTTCTCTTTACCCCAAGTTTCCACTATTTCTTCATTAGCTACCTTGTTATCCAATTCTAAAGGAATTAATCTTATTTCAGGTTTTTGTATTATTCCTGAATCAATAGCATCTTGAAGTGAATAATTTATCTTGGTTATTGTATCTTTCATACAATATTCAAGTTTGTTTAGAAAGTTATAACTTAATGTAGCAGAAAGGAATATTCTTAACTTAGGAATAAGAGTACCAAAGTATCCAAGTCTTATAGAAGTGTTAAGATGATGTGCTTCATCAAATATAATGAAGTCATATTCATTCTTTAGTTTATGCATTGAAGCATAACAGAAGAACTCAATGCTTCCTATATGTTTAGGATACCACTTCTCAATCTCTTCTTCCCAATTCTTTTTGTGTGCCCTTTCTGCAATAAGTATTAAAGTTTTGGAGTCTTTAAAATCAATCTTTCTTATTATGTCAAGTGCTAATTTTGACTTGCCAACTCCAGTACCTGCCATTAATGCAATGTTTTTTGAATTTTCTGCTTTAGAACATACATAAGCACTGAGTTCTTCTCTGTTCATATTTATTTGGATTTAAATAGGTTAATAAGCTTTTGCCAGAAATTTAGTTTGGTTGCAGCAGCTGTTGCTTCTGCTTCCTTTACTTTGTTTTCCAGCCATACTTTCCTTAATTTTTCGTACCAATGGACTTCAATTGAGCGAGTACTTCTGTCAGAAAGTTGTCCTTTTAAAGTTAAGACAGTTTCTTTTGTAAGTACACCATTTTCAGGAATTGAATCCAAAATTAATTTGTCTTCAAATTCAGTCCACTTTTTCATAGTGTAAGCTCCTTAATATGAGAAACTTCCTTTGAAATTAATCTATCATATCTTGCCTTTTGGTTTGTCAAATCCATTTCTTCATTGAAGAATCGGTGTTTAAGCTCAACAATAACTTCCTTGATTTTTCTGTATAACTCCACTTTTGCTCTAGATTCAGCAATTTGTCTACCCTTCACTTCACTATACTTGTCATCTTTTCCACAAACAGCTTTTCCTAAAGCTTCAACTTTTTTTGTCTTTACATAAGGAAAGGTAATAATGTTGTAAGTAATAAAACTTTTAATTTTACAAACTACAACTCCTTTCTCTTCATTGCAAAAGAACTTTACATTGCCTTCACCTAAGGTTGCTTTAATCCTTCTCATTTTGAATTCTTTTTAGTTGTTGATTTTACTTTAAACTTGTTATTTAACCAAGAAGTAATCATATTGAATAGATACTTCCCTTTAGATACTTGTATTACATTAGTGTTCTTCTCATTCTTTGAAGCTCCTTTTGAGTCACTTGTATAGAACAAAGCAGGCATATTTTTCCTGTTTAATTCTTCTCTACCTTTAGAGTTACCAGTTTGATACCAATATCTTTCTATTGTTCTCGGAGATAAACCTGTTCTTTCAGCAATGTTTCTAAAAGCCTGTCTTAAATTATGCTTACTGTTTGTTATTTCTTCTGAAAATATTTGCTTTAAGTCTTTTGTATTCATTGCTTTAAGATTAGTAAACTTCCTTATCTTTAATTCTGGATGTTCCTTTCTTAGATTATGTACTTTAATATGTACAGAGTTTTTACTTCTATTCAATTGATTATATAATCCTTGCAAATTAGTGTTTTTAGGATTAGTAATATAATCCAATATAATCTTGTTTTCTTCTTCAGTATAGAAGCGATTGCTTTTATTTACAGGTTTTGGATTCTTTTTTAGAGAACAGTACCTTACATATACTGCTGCTTCTGTTCTACCCAAAGAAGCACTCACTTCACTTATAGCTTTTGGAAGCTTACCTTTTTCTATAAATCTAACAAGAATCTCATCTTCTTGTTTTGTCCATCTTTTACCCATTTTTTATTTTACATTAATAATTTGATTGCTTTAATTACAAGGTCATATACAACATCAAAATTCATTTGAATTTGTGTGTATATATCAACTTTCTTATATTTGGAAATATCTTCTTCAAAAGCATCTCCAATGAATAATTCATATTCTCTTCTACTCCAATAGTAATAAAGGAAATAATCATCCAAGACTTTCTTTTTATCTGTTGTTGAAGTAAGAGATTTTGTTTTCTTCTTAAATTCTTCAAGAAGATCCTTTGTAATGATGTTGTAAGGTTTCAACTTTTTTGCATTGAAATCAAAATACAACACATTAAATTTAGGTAATGTCTTCATTCTTCCTAAATATTAAGGTTATTAATCCAATAATAATAGTGATAGGCCATATTAATACAGCCATAATACAAGCTATCTTGTACAGAGGTTTTCCTCCTCCTTCTTCTAAGAATGTCTCTAATGATGCGTTTTTACAAATTAGGAGCAGCGTTGCCACTGCTCCTAAATAGTAAACAAGTAATATTAACAGTAAAATCATAACAACAGCTCGGCTTCTTTGATTAAGTCCTCGAAATTATTACAGAAATCATCTCTTAATTCCATTGTTTTGAAAGCCAATAAATGTTTGTATCGTAAAGAACTATCTTTGTATATACACCCGTCATAAAACTTAATCACATATTTAAAACTTGCTTCTCTCCAATTAGGTTTCCAATCTCCATTATAACAATCTCTTAATTGAATAAGCTTACACAATGCAAGCATTGCTTTAGCATATTCTTTTGAAGGAAGAAGATTAGCATCTATGACACAATCTCTGTAACCCTTATTCATTTCTTTTATACCAGAATAGTTATTAATAAAGAATTCTCCGTCTTTTGTTGGGTTGATTCGGCAAAACTCTGACCAAGTCTTAGGTAGTTCTTTTTCTTTCTTATAAATAACTCTTTGGTCATTTGGGTCATATATATAACCTTGTTCATTGAGTTTTTCAATAAACAATTCTTTTTCTGTAGCACAAGCTTCTTCTTTTACCCATAAAGTAGGAATAAGTGAATCCTTTGTATATATTGATAATCCATTTTCTGACCAAATAGCTAAGGGTTTAATATCAAAACCTGTTATAATATCTAGTGGTCTTATACATTCTGCTATTAATATAATTTGTGGAAAACTTCCTTTAGTAGTAGCAATATCTCCTCTCTTAGGAATCCACTTAGGTTTAAACTTAATACACTCAAATGTTGAGTTTTCTTTGTCAATTTCCATCCCTTCTGGGACATTAATCTTAATTTCGTTGTTCATAATTTTTATTTTTTAGATTATTTTTATTAGTTACTACAATAGTATCTCCAATGGTGTATAATTCATTAGTATATACAATTGCTCTTATGTCTCTCCACACAGCATTAAATTTGCTTACAGAAACTTTATATTTAGCTGTATATCCACTAGTGAATGTATTATTATAAAGTTCGACTTTTGTAACTATACCAAATTCTTTAACTTCTTGGCTACAGCTGCATATACCAAGTATAATCAGCAGTAATAAGATTATCTTTTTCATAATTTATAATTTTAAGAATTAATTTCTCTTATTTGCTGTAATATAGTACATACGTCTTCTTCTTTAAACATTTCAATAGGAAGTTTAAGAAGATTAATAGAAGTATCAAGTACTACATAGATTTTTCCATCTATTTCCTTGATATTAACCAGTTCTTTAAGAAGCTTTTCTCTTCTTTCTTCTTGAGATTCAATCCCAAGGAGGTGTTTAAATTTGTTGTTCATTATTAATTATTTAATGTTAGTAAATTCAAATAAAATAAAAAGGGATAATACTCTTGGCAGTATTATCCCTAAAAATAAACCTTTAAAATACAAATTATGAAACACAACAGAAGTATCACTACTTTCCAAGATAGTGATAACACTTAAAAAACACAAGAATAGGGAGGTGTGCCAGACTCGAACTGACATTTCTGGAACCAAAAATCCAATATTAAAATAATTGCAGTAATACTTCCATTTACAGAAGTAATTAATAAGCGTCCTACCAATTAGACGAACACCTCCAGTGGTCCCCCTGGGACTTGAACCCAGAACCTAGTGATTATGAGTCACTTGCTCTAACCAATTGCGCTAAGGGACCTTTAAAATAACCCTGTCAATGAATGTTTATGTAATATAAAGATTATGAATCAGCAGCAGCATTACCAGTTGACCGATGGTATAACGGATTCATTGTAACCAATTAAATTGGGATACTACAGGGTTTATAATTAACAGAAGTCAGTACTATTTTCCCTAAGATAATGTAATGTATTTGCTGTGTGACTTCCTTGATATATCAGTAGTCTATATAGAATTCCAATTTACGAGATTGTTCCTAAAAAAGTTTGCTGTTTGACTACCTTAATGTTTTATTTCAACAGGAGACTTATGGATTTGAACCACTAGAACACCATATATTCTTTAACCATTTTTAGTTGCTGTATGTCTCCCTTAAAGAACTACTTATTTAACAAGACACTATTAGTCCTTAGTTTAGTTATTATTAGATGTAATTATGAGTAAATAAGTTTGCTGTATGTGTCTCTTATTACCCTTTAAAAATGCAGTATTTTTATATATTTTTCT
>Ga0247611_10000599_pt1 | contig 72293 bp, 53 predicted proteins | sample 177DNAGHGhighgp2_FD_192422 | JGI IMG/M metagenome (GOLD analysis project Ga0247611, IMG submission 192422) | Sheep rumen microbial communities from Palmerston North, Manawatu-Wanganui, New Zealand - 1770 DNA GHGhigh gp2 | ecosystem: Host-associated > Mammals > Digestive system > Stomach > Rumen...
TGCGTAAAATCAAAGAAATCATGGTTTGAGATTTTTCAGAATTGCTGAAATGTTTGAGCGAAGCGAGTTTTGAAGCAATTCTAGAAAAATCCAAAGCTGATTTCTATTGATTTAGCATATCTTAGCACGTTGAGAGATATATGCGCTAATGCTTAATTTATTGAACGATAAACATTAATTTATTAGTCGTACTTCTTAGAGCTGTTCTTAAGGATTACGTCGTGGCTGCCGCCTTCTACGATTGAGGTAGCTGATACGACTGTAAGCTTAGCCTTCTGCTGGAGCTCTTCGATAGAAAGGGCACCGCAGTTGCACATTGTAGATTTTACTTTGTAGAGTGTGCTCTGAACACCTTCTGCAAGAGGTCCTGCATAAGGAACGTAGCTGTCAACACCTTCCTCGAAGCTGAGCTTTGTAGCCCCGCCGAGGTCGTATCTCTGCCAGTTACGAGCGCGGTTAGAACCTTCGCCCCAGTACTCCTTAACATAGTTGCCATTTACGAAAAGCTTATTTGTAGGGCTTTCATCGAATCTTGCGAAGTATCTTCCAAGCATTACGAAGTCAGCGCCCATAGCAAGTGCAAGTGTGATATGGTAATCATAAACGATACCACCATCTGAACAGATAGGAACGTAGATTCCTGTCTCCTTATAGTATTCGTCACGAGCCTTGGCAACATCCTTAACAGCTGTAGCCTGTCCACGGCCGATACCCTTGGTCTCACGGGTAATACAGATTGAACCGCCGCCGATACCGATCTTAACGAAATCAGCTCCTGCCTCTGCAAGGAATCTGAAGCCTTCGCCATCGACTACATTTCCGGCACCAACCTTAACCTTATCGCCGTAGTTATCTCTGATCCACTTGATTGTTCTTGACTGCCACTCACTGTAGCCTTCAGAAGAATCGATACAGAGAACATCAACGCCTGCTTCTACAAGAGCAGGAACTCTCTCAGCATAGTCTCTTGTGTTGATACCTGCACCAACAACATAGCTCTTGTGAGCGTCGAGAAGCTCATTTACATTTTCCTTATGGCTGTCATAATCCTTACGGAATACCATGTATGAAAGATGTCCTTCCTTATCAACAAGAGGAAGAGTATTGATCTTGTTGTCCCAGATAATGTCGTTGCAGTCATGAAGTGAAGTATCATCGCTGGCTACGATGAGCTTATCGATAGGTGTCATAAACTCTGTAACCTTAAGGCTTCTCTCCATTCTTGAAAGACGGTAGTCTCTTGAAGCTACGATACCGAGAAGCTTTCCGTGTGAGCTTCCGTCATCTGTGATAGCGACTGTTGAGTGACCTGTTCTCTCCTTGATATCAAGTACATCAGCAAGTGTCGCCTCCGGTGAAAGATTTGAATCACTGGTAACAAAGCCCTTCTTATATGCCTTTACGCGGCGTATCATATTGGCTTCTTCTTCTATCGTCTGAGAACCATAAACAAATGAAATACCTCCCTGCTTGGCAAGTGCAACTGCAAGCTTATCACCTGAAACTGACTGCATGATAGCAGATACCATAGGAATATTTAACGAAAATGGGCATTCCTCTTCACCCTTACGATATTTTACAAGAGGTGTCTTTAAGCTGACTGATGTTGGTACGCATTCTGATGATGAGTAACCAGGTACAAGAAGGTACTCACCGAATGTACGTGATGGTTCGTCGTAATAGTAAGCCATTTTTTTTCTCCTTTTCATATAATTTAGATGATTATTTAAAACATCCCAAAGAATTAGATTTGCGGGATGCTATTTACAATACACTGACCAAATGATCACTGCATGTAAAAGATAGAATTAATGTATGCTATCACAATTTTAAAAAGTTTTCAATACTAAAATCAAATAAATAGTTTCTTAAAAATGTTTCTACACCATCTTCTTCAACGGGATTACTCTGTTGACTTTCCTCATATAATCCCTGTATTCCTCGCCGAAACGGGCAAGAAGCCAGACTTCCTCAGTTTTCTGAAGAAGAACTGTAAGAAATACCCAGAAAAGTATCGGAAGAACGTACATATATACATTTCCTGAGATAAATAAAGCGCCTGTGCAGATAAAAAGTATAGCTGCGTATATAGGATTTCTTGTAAGGGAATAAACGCCCTTGGTTGCAAGCCTTCCGCTGTTGATGTAATCATCGATACGCACATCAAAGATCGCTCTTGTCCAGATCATTAACGCAATACAGATAAGCGCCGCTCCAAAGACGATATACGGTATCCTGAAGGTGCTGGATACACCATTTTTCAGAGGTTCGACATGCCCGAATACTATACCGAGTATAGTTAATATTATGGTCACAGCCCCGAAGACCGGACCGGCTCCGTAGGTCGGAAGCGGCTTGACACTACTCTTTACGACCTTACTGCTCTCGTATTCGTCCTCAAGCTCCTGAAGCAGTTCATCATCTACTCCTTCATACTTCTTGTCATCTTCCATGACATTTTTAAGTTTTGACTGGACAGTATTATTTACTCCCATTTTATACCCCTTTCCTTCAATATCGGAACATACTTCTAACCATTTGAAAATGACAGCGTGACAGTCCGGTTACTTGAAACACAGCTTATCTCATGATGGTGCAGCTTTTGCTCACCATATACCTGCGGTCTTGCAGATTCCTTCGAGACCGTCTACTCGCGGATAAGCTGCTTTTTTATATGTTCTCTCAGGCTTTCATCAACCATGAGCTTAACATTATCATCCAATGAGATGTCCTCAGCACTCCTCAGATATATACAAGGCGTTTCGTGCTTATAGATATCCCTTGCCGACGGCTGTTCATCCAGGCAATCCGGATAAAGCCTTCCCTGTTTCTTCCATGTAAATGCAGAATCACGTATTTCTACATTTCTTACAGGGCTGTATTCCTCGCCGGCTATCATGATAGTTCCCTCGCAGGTCATACTGATGTGATCAAATGAAATATTTTCGATCACGCCGGGGATACGCTCAACTCCTGCTCTCTTAGTAGCAGAGACAAATATCGCATCACCCTTGCCCCACCATACACAGACCTCCGCGTCCTGCTTCACTCTGTCGCTGTAGCGGAGAGTATTGCCGGAAATATGATGGAACATTATATCATGTATCCTTCCGCCGTCGCGGGACCAGATGCCCAGTCCTCTCGTACAGTTCTCGAGGATGCAGTCACTCATCACAATATGATGAATGTCCGCCCAGGTCTCTGTACCGATCTTAAGTGCCGACGAATGTGAATATAAGATGCAGTCCGAGATAAGAATATTATGGCAGTCACCGTATTTCTCAGCCATCGGAGCTGTCGTCTTGACAACTATACAGTCATCCGCGCAGGCTATCCTGCAGCCGCGGATTATTACATTCTGACAGCAGTCCGGATCAATGCCGTCGTTATTCGGCCCGCGGTCATTATTCTCTATCCTGATTCCGTCGATCAGAACATTTCTGCAGCCGGCCATATGAAGCGTCCAGAATGCAGCATCATAAAATGTAACATCCTTAACGGTAAGGTTCTCAACATCCTCGAGGAAGCTCATCCTCGGTCTGAAGCCTTTTACCTTCAGCGGAGTTTCGTGCGTTCCGCCGTCAGACTCGTCCTCATAGAAGACCTCTCTGCCTCTTCCGTCGATCCTACCCGGTCCGGAGATCGTTATATTCTTCTCATGGCGAGCCAGAAGAAAGCATCCGCCCTCCCAGCCGGTATCTGCATTGTCATCATCAAAATCCTTCATAAAATCGATCATATCCGCAGGATCAAGGCTTGAAACAAGCTCAGCCCCGGCCTCAAGAAAAAGATTTATATTCGATCTTAAGATAACTGTACCCGAAAGAAATCTTCCGGTCGGTATGACAACGCGCCCTCCGCCATTTTCATGACAGAGATCTATCGTTTTCTGAATCGCTGCGGTATTAACGGTCCTTCCGTCGCCAACCGCACCATATTCAGTGATATTGTAATCCATATTTTAACCACTCCCAATACTTATGTTAACCACTTAATTTAAAAACCCGAATCTCCAGGGGCTTTAGAACAATTTAAATCGTACCAACACCCATGTAAGCCTTGCACAATTCAAATGTCCATATGTGCTTTACCAATTTGAATTCAGCTTATATCTATTTTTAATATATACATCCCGGATGTTCAGCAAGATAAGCCTTCAGCTTGTCCAGCTCCTCAAGATATATGCAGTTCGGAAATGACGGATCATCCAGCCTCCGGATCACTTCGTCCAGCGCCATCCATTCAACCGACTCAACCTCTTCCTCCTGAAGAGTGATAAGGTCCGTATCCACCGATCCCTTATATATGTAGATATAGCTCAGCTGATTATCAATAAAAGGCTTACCGTAGAACTCCTTGTTACTTTTCTTGATCCTTGTTCCGACGTAGAGAAAATCCTCCGGAACCGCTCTGATGCCAAGCTCCTCGCCGATCTCCCTTACTGCCGACGGAAGCGGTTCATTTCCTGCAGATATATGTCCTGCAGAGGAGATGTCATAACAGCCCGGATTAGAATCCTTGTTGGCGCTTCTCTTCTGAAGCAGAACCTCCCATTCGCCCGCCGGATCATTTGCGGAAATCCCGTAAGAAGAGCTTTTCCCTGCAGCATCTGCGGCATTTTTCTCTTTTCTTCGCATAACCCACATATGCACGGTCGCATGCATGCTACCATACCTGTGCGCTACATTTCTCTCACGGACTATTCCGGTCTTTGAACCATCTTCTTCTATTATATCAAGCAGCTCCATCGGTTTTCCGTCCACAGCCGCATAGGTAAGAACTCCATGGCCGTTGTAAACCAGCTTGAGCGAGAAGAAATCATCCCTGTCCTCAAGAAGCCTGAAGAAGATCCGGTCACCCTCCCAGAGATTCAGATTATTGATCTCTGACTTAGGTATCCATTCAAGGATTCCTTCACCATCAGCGCCTTTATCTTCGTCACCGGTCATTACTTCACCTGTAAAGCCATCCGCCGTATAAAGTGCCATATATTCAGTGCATCCGTCACCAGAGATAAATGTTATAGTCGCTCTGTAACGAAAGCTTGTGAGAGTAAGGCCTGTCTCTTCTTTTACCTCGCGCAGAAGGCATTCCTCCGGACTTTCATCAGCCTCAAGATGTCCTCCGACGCCTATCCATTTGTCCTTATTGATATCATTTTCCTTGCTTACTCTGTGAAGCATGAGATAGCAGTCATCCTTCTCTATATAACAAAGTGTAGTAAGCTCAGGAGTGTTTGTATTTTTCATTTATCATCTCTCTATATGATCTGTCAGAAACTTAACTATTAACCGGAGTCGATACTAGTCTGCCAGGCTTCCGAGCGGATCCCATGGCTCGAGCTCGATAAGCGGCTGATCAAGAAGCTTGAGCGTCTCGTCATCCAGATACTTTTTATCAACTACAACCTGATATACGAACTCGTCAAACCAGCTGTCAGAAGCGATATAATATCCATCGCGTCCTGCATCCTTGCCCCAGCTGTTCTCTATCCTCCATCTGTCAGGCTTTCCATCGTTATTGATATTTACTCCAAGGAGCACCATTGCATGATTCATGGCACTGTCGCCATACATAAGTCTGTCGCCCTTGGTAAAATTATAAGTGATATTGAAAAGCTCCTCGGCGCGAACGCTCTCACGGTCAAATACTCCGTCCTTTCTGCCTGAGAATTTAAGGCAGTCTGAACCGAACCATACCGGATGACCATCCTTAAGCTGGGCTATAACAGCCTCTTTGAGCTTATCTATAGGAAGATTGAGATAATGTACTGGTGTACCCTCAACAACATTTCCAAGGAACTTTACAGTATACATCTTATTCATCGGCTTGTTTTCCGCAGGAGCATTTACGATGCTGATCTGATCTGAAAGCTTGATGCCGACATATTTATCGTAGAATTCCTTCGGGGTGATGCCATTTTCCTGATAAACCTTATCGTCCTTGTCACGAAGTGTGATGTCAAAGGTCTTAGGAGGCTCGCCAAGAGAAATGACAAGCATCCTGTAAATCTCTCCAAGCATTGCAGTCTTCTCCTTCTGGAGAGCAGCATCAGACTGACCTGAGATTGCTTTATTTCTGAGGGTTATAGCGTCCTCGCGAAGCTTTGAGGTAAGGAAATCATCAAACCATCTTGAGGCAGTAGCGCTGGCAGCGTCCGGATATGCCTCCTTCGGAACCACGCCGTACTTCTCAACAAGATTTGCAAACATATCCCACTGACCGCCGTCAGCAAGAGGTCCTGCATTTAAAAAGCTGTAAAGCCTTCCGTCAACCGGCTCATCAAGGGTCTGCAATACGCTCTCAAGGAAGAAATTTGCCTTTTCCAGCTTATCGTAGAAGAAGATATAGTTCTGCGAAAGCTCAAAGTTATCGAGATTATATTTCTTCATGATCTCATATCTGAAGGTATTTAAAGCTGAGAATATCCAGCATCTTCCGCTGGCCTTCTGATCTGTGATCTTTCCGGTCTTAAGATCTACCGAAAAAGAATTCGGCAGACTTCTTACGCCGCGGTAATCTGTCGCGGTCTCAAGAATTCCGTTCTTGTGGACAGCATTTGCCGCTATAAGATTAGCTCTGTCACTGTTAAAATCCTGCGAGAATCCTTCCAGATTCTCAAATGAAACTATATTTGACATATTTAATATCTCCTTATAAAAAAAATCACTTCTATTTTACACCTAAAACCGCTGTAAGGCTAGCCGAGAATGTTTATTTAATGTGAATTTTTGGTCATTTTTGACTTTCAGAGCATAAAAAATCCGGCGAGACCGCATTTATACATATTTATATCTTGACAACAATCTTAAAACTGACCAATATGAAAAATAGAGTAATCATTTCATAAATGGAGGAACATAGAAATGAAAGCAGTATACCTTGAAAGAGGAGCAGTTGATCACGGAGATATCTCATTCGATCCGATCACTTCTCTGATCGAAACAAAAATATATGATAACACCACTGAAGAGAATAAATACGAGCATATAGGCGATGCGGAGGTTGTATTCTCCAACAAGATCATCTTCGATGAGGAGACCTTCACAAGATGCCCGAAGCTTAAATATATCGGCGTCTGTGCGACCGGCTATAATGTTATAGATACCGAGGCTGCAAAAAGGCACCGCGTTGCAGTAACAAATGTCCCTGCCTACAGCACAGAATCTGTTGCGCAGCTGGCGTGGAGCTTTATCCTTGAGTGTGCCGGACGCATCAGCATGCATAACGAAAGCGTCCACAGAGGCGACTGGGTAAGGTCTGAAACCTTCTGTTACTGGCTTTCTCCGATCACTGAGCTTGCCGGAAAGACCATAGGTATCGTAGGATACGGAAATATCGGTCAAAGGGTTGCTGAGATCGCCAGAGCCTTCAAAATGAATGTACTGGTCAGCACAGCTCACCCTGAGAAATACATTAAAGCAGCTGGATCAGAAAGCCCGGCAGGTACCTCCGGCTCTGCAGCCGAAACAGAGCTCCGCTTCACGACTCTTGACGACCTCTTTACCAATGCGGATATAATATCCCTGCACTGCCCTATGACTAAGGAAACCGAAGCAATTATCTGCAAGGAAAATATAGCAAAAATGAAGGACGGCGTTATCATTATAAATGTATCCCGCGGCGGTCTTGTAGTTGAGAAAGACCTTACCGAGGCATTAAATAGCGGCAAGGTTTCCCATGCCGCAGTTGATGTTGTAAGCGAAGAGCCTATGAAGGCGGACAACCCTCTTCTCACCGCTCCAAACCTTATTATCACTCCTCATATGGCGTGGGCAAGTGTGGAAGCTCGTACAAGACTGATAGAAGCAATTGCAGGAAATCTCGAAGCCTTCCTGAAGGGTGAAGAGCTGAACCGTGTATAAACACTAAAACAGCCGGAATATGCTTTACAACAACCCGGGCACATTCTGGAAGCAGCCGAAAACAGCCGAAAACACGCCTTGAAAGCCTGGTTCCATCCTCAGAAAAACTGTTCATAAAAATGTGGGAGCACTCCGCGATAACGGATGTGCTCCCACATTTTTTTATTATTTATCCTGATTCCCGACAACCTCGGCGTAAACCTCCCTCTTAGGGACGCCCCTCTCCTCAGCCGTCTTTTTGATAGCTTCTTTTCTGGTCATGCCCTCCGCTTCATAGCGGCTGACCTGCTCGGTTACTGAGATGTTCTCCCAGGCTGCAGCTTTGTCCTGAAGTATCTCTTCAGCGCTTTTTCCCCTGATAACCAGAACAAATTCGCCTCTTGGCTCTTCATTTTCATACATGAGAAGTGCCTCAGCAAACGTTGTTTTTATAAAGCTTTCATGCTTTTTGGTAAGCTCCTTGCAGAGTGTAAGGCTTCTGTCTCCAAGGTTCTCCATAAGCTCCTTAAGCGTTTTTACAAGTCTGTGCGGCGCCTCGTAGACTATTATGGTCCTTGTCTCGTCCTTAAGACTCTCCAGCACAGCTTTTCTTTCCTTCTTATCAGCCGGAAGAAATGCTTCAAATGCAAATCTTCTGGTCGGCTGCCCTGAAGCAATAAGTGCATTTACTGCTGCACAGGCTCCCGGTACCGGAACCACCGTAATACCCGCATTAAAACATTTTTCTACCAGAACCTCGCCCGGATCAGATATTCCCGGCGTACCGGCATCTGTGATAAGCGCAATATTCTGGCCGTCACTGAGTCTTCCTATAAGGTAATCAGCCTTGTCATATTTATTAAATTCATGATAACTCGTCATCGGAGTTGATATCTCAAAATGATTCAGCAGCTTGATACTGTTTCTCGTATCCTCCGCCGCTATGATATCTGCTTCCTTTAGGATCCTGACCGCTCTGTAGGTCATGTCTTCAAGGTTTCCTATCGGAGTTGCTACAAGATATAAAATACCCGCCATTATTTGCCTTTCGATATAAAAAATACATCGTATTTCATCTTATGTAAACCGCCTTGCCCGGCATCATTTTCAACTGAAAACTCCTTATCAGCTTAGATCCTCTTCCGTGATCTTCATCAGCATATCGCCTGTAAAATCACCGAAGGCGTTGCCGATAGAGCCTGATGATCCCAGAAGATCACCGCCTCGCATGATACGGTTTGCCTGATTGGAAATGACCTTCTCGAAATAGTTTCTCACGGTTCTCGCATTTCCGAAATTATCTCCCTCAGACCTTCTAAGCTCCTCAAATTTCTTGACAAGTATTATCTCAAGGCTCTGATCCATATGATAATCCTGCTCTGTGCAGTAGCTCTTAAAGATCTGCAGCAGCTCTTCATTTGAATAATCATCAAATGCTATGTATTTACTGAAACGTGACCTGAGACCCGGATTGGAATTAAGGAATTCATCCATTCTGTCCGTATATCCGGCTACTATCACGATAAGCTCATCTCTGTGGTCTTCCATTATCTTAAGAAGGGTATCGATAGCCTCCTGTCCGAAGTCGCCCTCCTTGTTGTTTGATAAGGTATATGCCTCGTCTATGAAGAGGATGCCGCCCATGGCTTTGTCGGTAACCTCTCTGACCTTCTCGGCCGTCTGGCCCATATAACCGGCAACAAGTCCGGCTCTGTCAGTCTCTATCATCTGACCCTTGCTGAGTATACCGAGGTTCTTATAGATCTTACCAAGATATCTTGCGATAGTGGTCTTACCTGTTCCCGGATTACCCGTAAATACAAGATGCCTTGAGATGTAAGGACTCTTAAGACCTCTCTTCTCACGGAGCTTCTGCACCAGAAGAAGATTGACCATATCGTGAATCTCCTTCTTGACCGCTCCGAGTCCGATCAGCTCGTCAACATTTCTGAGCAGGTTGTTGATCTCCTGCATATTAAGATCTTCCCTGCCGGTCTCTTTGTTGGCTGTTTCCGAAGGTCTGTCGCCTCCGAGCCTCCAGTTTGAATAAGAATCCCGGCTCTGATCGTTCTGCTTGTCATTTACAGTTCCGTAAGGCGCCCTGCCGCCGCGATCTCCGTCATCACGTCCGCTTTGGCCCGCATTTTTACTGTTATCCATATAGCTGTCCATAGCATTCCTGCTCATATGCTCAGCTACGTAGAACATATCGTCATCTTCATTTACAACGCCCCATTTGTTAATGGTGTCCGCTGCCTTATCCTTCTTCTCAACCTGATCCTTGTCGGTCATAAGCTTATAATCTCCGACCTTTATGGCTCCTGTTGACGGCTTATATCCGGAAATGATCCTCTCTTCGTCCGGAGTCATCTCCGTCGGAGGCGCATCATTCATCGGCGCAACCGGTCCGAAAGCTCTCTCGAGCGGTCCGCTTATAACCTCATCATAGGATTCAACAGCAAATATAAATTTAAGTATATTATTTATAAAGTAATTATGGAGTCTCTCTTCGAAACGCAGAGCATGTCCGTTGCAGTGAATGATCATTTCACCAAACATCTTGAACGCCTGATAAAGCTCTCTCGCATCATCGAGAACGCTTACGCCGAACTTCTCCTTCTTCTCGATAAGCGCAACCTGGCGAAGGGTACCCGGTATCTTCTTCAGGAAGCTGTTATCCGACATATAATCAAGGCCGTAGCTTCTTGATAAAATGGTATAATCCATAAGTACATTGAAATTCGCATTTATCGTATCTATCTCAGCCATGTCGACATAGCCGTCGCAGACCGCAAGAAGAAAAGCCATGTTCATCATTTCATCCACAAATGAATAAAACATGTCTCCCTCTACCCGATATATTCCAACCTTACTTTCGTAGCGGTTGCAAATATCCTGACATTTTATAAGTCTTTTTCTAAAGCTTACCATAGTCTATCTGACTCCCATCCGCATTATATACATTCAGTGTGGGAAGTACCTTTACCCCACTTTTACCGGATTTTACACCCTCGATCAAAACCATATTCGCTTCACTGCCTTCCCTTGGCTGTATCAGCTGCAGTCTCTTCGGCTCAATCCTGAGTCTCTGCATATGTCTGATTATCTCTCCAAGTCGGAAAGGCTTATGAACCATAGCAAATCTGCCGCCCTCCTTAAGGAGAAATGCCGCCGCCTCCACCACATCCGAAAGCGTTACGCATATCTCATGCCTTGCGATATTGACCCCTTTAGCAGGGTTATGATATCCGCCGTCGTAAATGATATACGGCGGGTTCGAAGTAACAATATCAAATGAAGCAAAGCTGAAGAGCTCTTTAACCTTCTTTATATCACCGCAGACTACATGCATCCTGTCGGAAATATCATTGAGGCGGGCAGAACGCTCCGCCATCTCCGCCATTTCCGGCTGAAGCTCGAGTGCGGTAAATTCTCTGGCCTTATCCTTCGCAAGCATAAGTATCGGTATGATACCGGTACCTGTACCGAGGTCGATAGCCTTTGCCGTCTTCCTTCCGGAAGCAAAATTCGCAAGCAGTACCGCATCGGTTCCGAAGCAGAACTGCGCAGGGTTCTGAATGATCCTGAAGCCTTTATACTGCAGGTCATCCACCCTCTCACCCGGTCTTATCAGGCCTTCGGGATAAGTAATATCTTTTTGATTAATTTGATCATTTACATTCTGATCATTCATCGTTAAGCTTAGAACCTCTCTCACTTTTTTCAAGAGCTTCAAGCTCCTTAAGCGCCTTGTCGTCGATACCCTTGTCGTCTCTTCTTCTCTTATGCGGCTTAAACTTAAGCTCAGAAACCTTATATTCAACAAGCTCCTTATTGTCATCCTCATCAGTTACAAGAAGCTTGACAAGCTGTCTTAATACATTTATTGAAGCGACCTCGCCCTTGGTACCGTCAAATGCAGTTACTGTATCTCCAACATTCGGAAGTCTTGAGTTAAGGTACTCATAAGTATCCTGCTCATGCTTCAGGCAGCACATAAGTCTGCCGCAAACGCCTGAGATCTTCGTAGGATTAAGTGACAGATTCTGTTCCTTGGCCATCTTGATGGATACCGGAACGAATTCTGAAAGATGCTCATGACAACAGAGCCCTCTTCCGCAGATACCAATACCTCCGCAGATCTTGGTCTCGTCTCTTACGCCTATCTGACGAAGCTCGATCCTCGTTCTGAATACGGAAGCAAGATCCTTTACAAGCTCACGGAAATCAATTCTTCCGTCTGCTGTAAAATAAAAGAGAACCTTGTTGTTATCAAAAGTATATTCCGCATCGATAAGCTTCATTTTCAGCCCATGCGAAGCGATCTTCTCATTGCAGATCTTGAATGCGTTTCTGGATTTCTCCTTATTCGATTCAGCCGCCTTAATATCCTCCTCCGTAGCGATTCGGATTATCGGTTTAAGCTCCGCAACAAGCTTCTCGTCCTTGATCTGTCTTCTTCCAAGCACACATTTGCCGAACTCTACTCCTCTTGCGGTTTCTACTATAACTGCGCATCCGACCTCTATCTCATACTGAAGGGGATCGAAAAAATAAATCTTCCCGTTTGGTCTGAAACGCACGCCTATAACATCCTTCATTTTATATCTCCTTAAGTGTCATTATCAGAAGTTTCATAACGTCCTCAAGCTTGGCATTGGCCGCAAGTCTTATCTTTGCCTTGTCGATTGCTCTGGCCTTATCCTCGAGCTCGTTAAATGACAGATACTTTGACTGCTCTCTTATGGTCAGTACCTGCTCCTTAAACATTATCTTATCTATCTTGCCGGTAACCTTGAGCATCAGTATGTCTCTGTACCATACCATCATAAGATCAAGGTATTCGCTCATGCTTATCTTAAAATGCTTGTCGCATTCGGTAATGATATTGGCAATGCTCTCGGCATCCATTTTATAAATGTTGGTCTCAAGATTTATGACTGACCTTACGAGTCTGTCATAGTCTTCATTTGATGCAAGCTTTATAGCCTTTCCGAGATTACCCTGAGCATACTCAACGCAGAAGTTTGCCTTCTGATCGTCGATATTAAAATTCTCCTTCAGGTAATCGAAGATATCCCTCTCCTTAACCGGCTTAGTCGAGAGTGTGATGCATCTTGAAATGATGGTCGGAAGTAATCTGTCCAGAGTCGTTGTCAGAATGATGATCACCGCATATGCCGGCGGCTCCTCTATCGTCTTAAGAAGAGCATTCTGAGCCTGAACATTCATATACTCGCCGTCCTCTATGATATATATCTTGTATCTGCTGCTGTATGGCTTTACATCAACGGTATTTACAAGATTAGTCCTGATATCCTCTACAGAAACCAGCTGCGGCTTCTCGTGATCAACAAAAATGATATCAGGATGATTGCCTGAATCTGCCTGCTTGCAGGAAGTACATTTATTGCAAGGATCGATCGAGCCCTCCTCACACTGAAGTGTCTTTGCAAAAGAAAGCGCAAGGGTTCTTCTTCCGCTGTCAGCCTCACCACAGATAATATATGCATGGCTGACACGCTTCATCTCAATGCTCGCCTTAAAATGCCTTATTATATCTTCATGCCCTACTATATGCTGAAAATCCATAATTAACACCCCCGCTTCTATAAGGAAATCTCCATCCTTTAATTTTACCAAATAATATATAGTAAAGTAAACTAAATGTTGTATATTTATATATTTTTACTGAACCGGTCACGTCCGGTGTGACTCTTCCGGCGCGCTGCCATCATGTATGTTGTCATCTGAGTGCATCCGCAAAGTTCATAAGCTCTTCTATCACGGAAATGATAGCTTCGTGTATCTCCTCAACAGTTTTTGTCGCGTCAAGCTTTAGTATCCTCTCCGGATCACGGGCCGCCATCTCTCTGTAGCCCTCGGCAACTCTCTGATGAAACTCCAGCTTCTCGCTCTCAAGTCTGTCGAGCTCGGCCTGCTTCTTCTTTCTAGCGATGCCTGCCTCTGCAGGAAGATCCAGAAGAAATGTCTTGTCCGGGAAGCGGCCTCTTGTCGCATATTTATTTACCTCATAAACCGTCTCGATACCGAGTCCTCTTGCGATTCCCTGATAAACTGCTGATGAATCCACAAATCTATCGCTTATGACACATTTTCCTTCATTTAACGCAGGGATTATAACCTCTGCCACAAGCTGCGCACGCGCCGAAGCATACAGAAGGAGCTCCGTCATATAATCCATTTCGCTGTTATTCTTGTCGAGAATTATCCCGCGGACCTTCTCACTGATATTTGTGCCGCCCGGCTCTCTCGTTATGATACATTCTATTCCTTTATCGTTAAAATACTTTTTTAACAGATCTATCTGTGTTGATTTTCCTGAACCATCCGGTCCTTCCATGGAAATGAATAACCCTTTCATTTTACCCCTTTCTGACTATGCAGTATGATCAGTGATCAAAGCTTTACCGTTTTATTTCCCGGAATTCTCCAGGAGAGTGTTCTGGATAACGATCTGCTCCTGATCGTAAATATGCTTGCGCATAACCTTTTCAGCCGTTTCCTTATCTCCGCGGAGTATGGCCTTGGTTATCTCGTCATGCTCGGTGATCAGCTTGTCATGATAGCTGAAAACCTTGACATATTCAAATCTGTATCTGTAAACCTTCTCTCGAAGATTCATAGCCATTGATATGAGTCTCTGATTCTGAGAAGCTTCAAATATTACATCATGGAATCTTTCGTCCTTCTCCACGATGGCAGGAACGAGCTTTGAATTGATTGCTTCCTTGAATTCCACTCCTGCTGTCAGAAGCTTCTTCTTGCCTTCGTCCGTGATCCTCTCACAGGCGAGTACGACTGAAAGCTCTTCGAGAGCCATTCTGACTTCTAGTGCGTCTCTGAGATCCTTTACCGTGATCTTTGCAACCTCTGCACCCTTTCTCGGGATCATCGCAACAAGTCCCTCAAGCTCCAGCATTCTGATAGCTTCTCTTACGGGGGTTCTGCTGACGCCGAGATTTGCCGCGATCTTCTCCTCCATGAGACGTTCGCCCGGCATAAATTCACCCTTAATGATAGCATTTCTGAGTGTTTTAAATACAACCTCCCTGAGAGGAAGATATTCATTTGGATTAATTTCCAGCTTCATTTTTAACTCCTGTAATAATGTAATTTCCGGGACCGGACTGTTTCATAAAGAAACAGATCTGTCCATCTGCTGCATCAGTTTTTAAGAGGCGCTGCGCCGACTACAAAAAGCTCTGAGATGTAGTCATCCTTCAGTACCTCAAGTGCCTTCCAGGCCTTTTCGTAGCCCTTGCCCGGTTCGCTGTCTCTGAAAATGCCGAAAACTGTCGGACCGCTGCCGCTCATAAGAGCATTTTCGGCACCATTTTCTATCATTATCTTCTTGATCTCTTCGATCTCCGGATGAGCCGGTATCGATGCCTGCTCAAGGACATTTCCAAGTCTGTCCGTCACCCCGCTGAGATCTCCCTTTCTTATCGCCTCGGCCATTCCGTCGATATCAGGATGCACAACATTTTCAGACGGAATGCTGTCAAATGCGCCGTAAGCCTCTTTGGTTGAAATACCGAAAACCGGCTTTGCTATAAGAAATGCTGCCTCCGGGAGCTCCGGAAGTCTTGTAAGCACCTCGCCTATTCCCTCAGAAACCGCGGTTCCGCCCATGATACAATACGGAACATCCGCACCGAGAGTAACTCCTATCTCTCTAAGCTTCTCCGAAGAAAGTCCGAGTCCGAACAGCTCGTTCATTCCTTCGAGTGCAGCCGCACAGTCCGAGCTTCCTCCCGCCATTCCCGCGGCGATTGGAATATTCTTCGTAAGCTCTACCTTAACGCCTTCCTTTATGCCGTAACTGTCCATAAGAAGTCTGCAGGCCTTATAAATCAGATTATCCTCGCCGAGCGAAAGAGAAGGATCATTTGTTGCTGTGATGCTTATCTCTCCCTCCGGCTCTGCCTTTTCAAAAGTAAGTATATCAAATATATCCACCGACTGCATGATCATCCTGACGAGATGATAACCATCCTCACGCCTTCCGATGATATCCAGTCCAAGATTGATCTTTCCGTAAGCTTTCTTCTCTACCATGCCCCTCCAATACGCCGGGATTACCCGTATTTTTTTCGGTACGCCGCATATGTAATATCCTTCCGGACCGACGTAACCGATTCTTTAAATATGACGCTTGTATAAATAAATGTATACAATATACATTTTATGATTTTTCCGCATATTTTGCAACAAAAATAACCCTTTCTGCGGAATATTTTTGCTGCAAAATTTCCCTCTGCGCGCCTGCAGTATTATAGTAATATCATGGCTTTACTGCCTTCATACCATCATTTTATGGCTCCGAAAAATTTAATGGAAATAACATAATAGTAATGATATAATTATTATTTGATGATTAACATTTTAAAGGATAAAGGAGGAAGCTGATTGAATTTTATAATTGCCAATAGTATAAGCGTATTACTATTTGTTATGAGTTTGATCATGATCTTTATCTCTGATAATATCCCGCTCAGTGCGGTATCCATCAGTATCTGGCTCATTTATACAGTTTTTTCCAACCTTCACCTGATACGGCAAAATAAGATTGAGGAAAGCCGCAAGAAGAAGGAGCCTTTAGAGAAGCTGCTGAGCTGTGACAAGAGAAAGCGTTTCACCAAACAGATCGCAAAGCTCGAGACTCATTACAAAAGTATTTTATCCAGAGAAGAATATATAAAGACATCAACAGAAACAATGCAGGATCTGTATGCAAAGATACTTGAGCAGTCGGGCTCCAACATCGAAAGCGCAGTCGCATACATCAAATCCTATGATTATTATACCAATCCGGAGCCGGTATATCTCAACAAGCTCTGCGATGAAGGAGAACTTCTGGTAAATAAATTCAATTCACTGGTAGAACAGCTGGTGGACATAGACACCAACCCTACCGAATTGGATATGGTATATGTAGATGATGTGATTTCATGTCTGGACGAAATGAAGCAGTCCAGAATGGTTTAGGAGGTAGAACAATGGACAAGAAAAAACCCGTCATAATATACGGTGCGGTAGCGGTCTGCGTCATGCTCGCCGTCCTGATCGTTGCACTTTTTAATAAAGGCAAGGAGAACAAAGAGAAAAAAGTCGAAGAAGAGGCACAGGTAACCCTTGAGGACCTTGTAGCAAGGGTAAATGTAAGTACCGCAACCCCTAAGAAGGGCGTCGTATCATTTGATTCAAACAATCTGTATGACGAATTGCCGGAGATCGACAAATACCCTCTTGCTGTAAGCAAAAATGCCGATATCGTTATCGAGATCTTTACTTCCGGTGAAAAGGCCGGCAAGGGAAATGATTCATGGCTGATCGACGTTGCAGACAAGTTCAACTCAGAGAATAAAACCCTTGATAACGGCAGGACTATAGCGCTTAATGTAAGATCCGTTCCATCCGGAACCGCTGCGGACTATATCATTTCCAATAAATACGTTCCTGACCTTTACACTCCAAGCAACACCCTCTTCGGGGATTATGCCGCTGCAAACGGTGGAGATCTTGAGCTTTACAAGGATCGTCTTGTTGGAAATACAGCAGGTCTTCTCGTTAAGAAGGGCACATATTCAGATTTCGATTCAATCATCAAGGCCGTTCAGGACAATAAGATAAATGTAGGCTACACAAACCCTCAGACCAGTGCAACAGGACTTAACCTGCTCCTTACACTCCTCGAGGGCGGTACAGAGAATTTCACAAAATTCAACGAAAACATTCCTTACATCGCATACACAACTCAGCAGATGAGAGACAGCGCATCAAACGGTAAGCTGGACGGAATGATTACCGAATATCAGGCATATATAAATGATGAAAACCTTACCTCGCTCTATGATTTCATACCATTTGGAGTAAGACACGATAATCCGGTATATATCTGCCGCAAAGCATCAAAGGATGCCGACCAGTTAAAGGCCATCCAGATCGTCACAGATTATATGTTAAGTCCGGAAATGCAGAAGATCGCTACATCAAAGGGCTTTAACGCATTAGATGATTATACTTCATCACTTTCCTTCAGCGGCGCAGAGGTTACTCAGGCGCTCGACACATATAAGAAGGAGAAGGATAACGGAAAAGATATAATCGCAGTATTCGTTGCAGACTGTTCAGGTTCAATGGACGGCGAGCCTATGAATCAGCTGAAGAATTCCCTTACAAACGGACTTTCTTATATCAATGACAACAACTATGTAGGCTTTGTCAGCTATGACAGCAAGGTAACCATCGAGCTTCCTATCGCACAGCTTGACATCAATCAGAGAGCATATTTCCAGGGAGCTGTCGATTCACTTACAGCAGGCGGCAGTACCTATACCTATGAAGCTCTGGTCATTGCAGCCGACATGATAGAGAAGGAAAGAGTAAATCATCCTGACGCAAAATGTATGATCATCCTGCTCAGCGACGGATATGCAAACGGCAAATTCCAAATCGATGATGTACGCGACTCGATCGCCGCATCAACGATACCTGTCTATACAATCAGCTACGGAAGCGACTCCGACAAGGATTCTCTTAAGGCTATCGCAAATATAAATGAAGCCGCTGCCATAAACGCCGATTCGGATGATATCATTTATAAGATCAAGAGCCTTTTCAACAGCCAGCTGTAAATATATTAATCTGAAAGGTAAAAGCATCCGATTGACCGGATCGAGATTTAGATTTCAGTTGATTGACTGAATGATTAAAAACGCCATGACACAGTAAAATGTGTATCATGGCGTTTTTATGAATATTATCTTTTGATTCCCCGGCCGCGGATCTCACTTCCGCCGCTGATGTCATTTATTATCTCCGCAATATGCTCTTCTTTTATAACCTCAAACGGTGCGATTAACGGTATTCCCGGCGGATAAACATAGATATAATCCGTGATCCTTTTTCCGATTGCTTCACTAAGAGGAAACAGCCCTTCCTCCGTAGAAAGAAATGTATTTTCAACAATATCTGCGCTGCCTGTAATCTCCTCTTTGCCGCTCTCAGCATGTTTCTCTCTGTTTACTGTACCGCCGGCAGTTTTCTTCATGCCGCCTGTTATATCTGCCTGTCCGTCAACAGCACTTCCTGGTATTATATCTTCGCTAAACTGCGACTGTTCAGATGAAGCAGCCTCCTGCTCCGCCTCTTTTTCTTTTATCTCCGTGATCGCTGTATCAAGCTCCGACAAAGCACTGCTCAGCTGCTTAAGGTCATCTACATCATCCATCACAGTAGAAATGATGGTAAAATGATTATTTCCGGCCATCTCTACAACCACGCCGCTTCTCTCCTCAAGAAGCTCCGCCGCCTTATGCCCGGTTACTCCGCTAACCAGAAATACCAGCCTTGTGATATCCTGCAGAGAACTTCCCGCCTCTGAGAAAAGATGTATGTTCTTCAGTCCTGCATGAAGGATATCTCTTCGAAAATCCCTTATCCTCTTATAAAAGCTGATGAATTCATACCTGTGACTGTCGCACCAGGAAATACATTTCTCCATAGCCTGAAGAAAGATGTATGACGGCGAGCTGGACTGAAATACGCGAAGATAGTATTCGACATTTTCAGGATCTACAAACCCGGCCGCTGCTTTCTTCGTCATTTTCCGGCCACTATTCTCTGATGCTGCCGGACTGTTATCCTCTGAAGGCTGTCCCGCAATATGCAGCAAAGCCGTCTGCGTATAGCAAGGCAGTGTCTTATGAAGGCTCTGGATCACAATATCCGCCCCGAGAGAAATTGCGCTCTGCGGTACGCCTTCTTCATTTATAAATGGTAAATGAGCCCCATGGGCCTCATCAACTATAAGCGGAATACCTGCCTCATGAAGTCGTGCGCTGACAGCCGGAATATCCGAAATAATGCCTTCATAGGTTGGTGACGTTATGATGCAGCAGCGAATATCAAGATGCTGATTCTGCCTTATAACCTTTCTGATATCCTCTGCCGAAATTCCTCCGTCGATTCCCGGATATGTCGAGCCCTCCGGGTAGATATAGAGCGGTCTTACCTTCAGAAGCCTTATCGCATTAAATACGGATTTATGGCAGTTTCTTGCTATTATGACTGCCTTCTCCTTCTGCACCCTGTCACGTTCTCTTGCAAGTCCGCTGTCGTATATTCTCTCTTCTTTAGACTCGCTCTCCCCTGACATCTCATAAAAATTACGGTCAGGCCGTTTATCCTCCACGCAGGCATATAATGCCGCAAGATTTCCGCAGGTTGATCCATTTACAAGATAATAAGTCCTGAAGGAGCCGTAAACCTTTGCAGCCTCCTCCATCGAACGTTTTATCATTCCTTCCGGATGGTGCAGGTCGTCAAGTCCCGGAACCTCCGTCAGATCATAACCGAATAAGTCGCCTGCGCTATCTTTCGAAGTCCATGGAGCGGCCTTTCTCTTATGCCCCGGCATATGCCACGGATATTTGAGGGGGCGCGAACCATCGCGCCCCTCGTTTTCATTTGATCCGGCAGGATTACCGGTCAGGTATTCATTTATCGTACGATTTATAAATTCCTTCATTTTATGCTATCCTTCCAAAGCAATTTATAGCGGCAGTATGTTACTGCTCAAGTGCTTCAAGAATGATCTTTGCCATATAATCAAGCTTTGCCTTCGTCATTCCCGGATATACTCCTACCCAGAAACTGTTGTCCATAATGATATCCGTATTCTTCAGATCTCCGACAACGCGGAAGCCCTTTCCTGAAGCACGCATTTCATCAAAGCATGGATGCTTGATGAGATTTCCGGCAAAGAGCATTCTTGTCTGGACATTCTTAGACTCAATATAAGGAACTATCTTTTTACGGTCAACACCCTCGCGGCAGGTCACTATGAAACCGAACCAGCATGGATCTGAGGACGGCTCTGCAACCGGAAGGATAAGCTTCTCCTCTGCACCGCCTTCTGCAAGTCTGTCATAGAGATATTTGAAGTTCTCCCTGCGCTTCTCAGCAAATGAAGGAAATTTCTCCAGCTGAGCCACACCGACAGCAGCCTGCATATCGGTTGCCTTAAGATTATATCCGAAATGAGAATAAACATATTTATGATCATAGCCCTTAGGCAGTTCGCCATAAGTTCCGTCATATCTGTGTCCGCAGAAATTATCATGTCCCGGAGGGCAGATACAGTCACGGCCCCAGTCACGCATTGATCTTACTATCTTATGAAGCAGCGGATTGTCTGTATAAACGGCTCCACCCTCGCCCATTGTCATATGATGCGGCGGATAGAAGGAAGATGTTCCGATATCACCGATGGTTCCTGTAAGCTTTGTCACGCCGTCTATGGTATATGTCGATCCGAGAGAATCGCAGTTATCCTCGATAAGCCAGAGGTTATGTCTGTCACAGAAATCCTTAACCGCCTTCAGGTTGAAAGGATTTCCGAGGGTATGCGCCATCATTACCGCCTTGGTCTTCTCTGAATAAGCCTCCTCCAAAAGCTCAGTCTTAATGCTGTAGCCAGGAATGTCCACATCCAGAAATACCGGCACACAGCCATACTGAACGATCGGATTTACTGTAGTAGGGAAGCCTGCCGCAACCGTGATAACCTCGTCACCCGGTCTGAGCGCTCTCTCCTTAAGAAGCGGTGATGTGAGTGCTGCAAATGCTATTAAGTTTGCACTTGATCCGGAATTCACCAGACTTACGAATCTGATACCAAGATATTCTGCAAACTTCTTCTCAAACTCCTCTGTATATCTTCCGGCAGTAAGCCAGAACTCAAGAGCTGAATCAACAAGATTCACCATTTCCTTCTCATCATAAACACGGCTGGCGTATGGTACTCTGTCGCCATCCTTAAAATTATCATCCTTCTCCTGCTGCTTCTTTACATGAAACTCCTTTGCATATTCTGCAACCTTTTCAAGTATTTCAGCGCGAAGCTGCTGCTCGCGTGATTCGTTCATAGTTTTTTCCTCCAGATTCATATATCACTTAGTATTGTCCGATAATTCATTCTCAGAAACCATATTATTACCCATTGGCTTCTTAGTTTTGAAAGCCCAGAATTTGTTGATCACAAAATTGATTGGAATAGTTACAACAAGATTTATAAGCGGTGCAATATATTTTGAAATATGGAATCCCTTGACCCACATAATAAGCAAAACATTTCCAAGAAACAGTCCGGTAAAGGAATATGCCACGTAAGTTTTAATAAGCGCCGGGAACCAAGCTCTTTTCTCCCCTTCTTCAACCACAAAAACCTTCCGACTATTCCAGAAAAATGACCATAATACCGATAAAATAAAGGCAAGTACAGAAGCCACCAGATAATCATATTTCGGAAGCCAGCCATTATTCTCAAACAGATACAGCACCCCGGCGTAAATCAAGTAAGAAAGAATAGTATTGCTAAGTCCGACTATTCCAAACTTCACAAACTGCATAAAAGCATCAAAGCTCTTCTTCGTCAATTCCTTATGAAACAGTCCTAAGAAAAATCTTAAAATATAAAAGCATATCAGACTGATCAGATACCATATTTTATTATCTTTGTTTATATCATCTTTAGTCATGATCATCCTAGACCTAAATAATATTCATAATACTCAATCCTGCTTCGTCAACTACACGAGGACTGTCTTTTAATTATATACTCTAAGACAATTTGACGCAATTTTTTTTTATCGCAAAGCATAATATTTAGGTATTAAAAAAATGAATTCTGTAGTATACTATATGTGTTTCAAAAATGTACAGCCATCTTAGTCGCTCGCACGTTTTTTCGTGAGAATATGGCTACATAATACGAGGAAATAATATGTCAGATATTTCGAATTTCTATAAAAATAAAAAGGTACTTATCACCGGTCACACAGGTTTTAAAGGCTCGTGGCTCTGCCGCATCCTGATAAATGCAGGCGCGAAGGTAACCGGATATTCTCTTGAACCGCCTACAGAACCAAGCCTTTTTAAACTTGCAAAAATAGAGAACGACATTAATCATATCATCGGCGATATCCGTGATCTGGATCATCTTACAAAAGTATTTGATGAAGTTCAGCCTGAAATAGTCCTTCACCTCGCTGCTCAGCCTATAGTCCGTGAATCCTACAAGAATCCTGTCGGAACTTACGAAACCAATGTCATGGGCACCGTTAACATCTGCGAATGTGTAAGAACCCACGAGTGCGTACGTTCATTCCTGAATGTGACCACCGATAAGGTTTATAAAAACAATGAGTGGGCATGGGGCTATCGTGAAAACGAGCCTCTCGACGGCTATGACCCATACTCTAACAGCAAGTCCTGCTCAGAGCTGGTAACTCACAGCTATATTAATTCATTTTACGATATCGATAGAGTCCGCGTATCTACAGCCCGCGCCGGAAATGTAATCGGCGGAGGTGATTTTGCTGTGGACAGGATCATCCCGGACTGCGTCAGAGCGGCATCATCCAACGAGACGATCATAGTCCGCAATCCATATTCTACGCGCCCATACCAGCATGTTCTCGAGCCTCTCTTCGCATATCTTATGATTGCAAAGGCTCAGTATGAAGATAAAAAATACGCCGGCTTCTATAACGTCGGTCCCGATGATAAGGACTGTGTTACAACCGGCGATCTTGTAGATATATTCTGTTCAAAATGGGGTAAAGAACTCACTTGGGAAAACCGTTACGATGGCGGTCCTCACGAAGCAAACTTCCTTAAACTTGACTGTTCTCTTCTCAAATCCACCTTCGGCTGGAAGCCAAAGTGGGGCATCGAAGAAGCAATCGAAAAAGTCATCGAATGGTCTAAAGTCTGGATAAATCAAACTGACATATCAAAAGAGATGGATCGTGAAATAGAAGAATATTTAAACTAGTACAAGGTAGAACCAATGAGCACAGGTAAAATCAATCGTAAAATAGATATTAAACGCGCATATATCATTTTGACATTTTTGTCTCTATTTGTTGCTTCATTGATGATACTGTTCTCTCAAGGGCGCTTATTCCGCTTATTCTTCTTCAGTGACCAGAATGATTCTCTTATGGACTTCTTTAATTCACTGATCGAGGTTCACACCGGAAAGCCATACAAGGATTTCGGAGTATTGTATCCACCTCTGGCAAACTGCTTCTTCTACTTTCTTCAATTGTTAGTTCCCGAAAGTGTAAAAGGATCGTGGCCAACAACACATAAGGATACCGTTTATCTTGTCGGAACCACCGGCGATATCCGAATGACTCAGTCGTGCATGGTGATCTTCCTGGTTGTGTTTGTGCTGTCTATATTTGCATTTATAACATTGATCCAGAAATCACATGAAGAAAAATCAAATCTGTTTATCCTATGCCTTATCTTCTCATACTCAATGCTCCAGTCAATTGAGCACGGAAATATAATTATAATTGCTTTAGTTTTTTCAATGGTATTCTGTTTTTACTATTCCGGAGAAAAAGGATATCTTCGGGAACTAGCACTACTCTCCCTGGCCATATCGTTTGGATTTAAACTATATCCGGCATTCTTCGGAATACTTCTGATCAGAGAAAAACGTGTTAAAGACTGCATCAAAGCTATAGCATATGCAGTCATCCTGACAGTTGTTCCAATCATGCTGCTCGATGGTCCAAGCGGTTTTTCACTTTGGATAAATAATGTTCTTTCTTACGGAACCGATACGGCGTCTTCATTGGAATCATGCATGCGATTAATAGCTATAATCATCGCAATCACAGCAATCATCTATGATCTGATTATGTCATTCGCAAAAAAGGCCCACAATCAATTACCATTTTCCACATTCCTTATGGTTTTGACATGGCTTATGATCCTAGTATCCGGAAATGCAGACGGCTCGACATTAATATTTGTCATCATTCCGTTCATCTTCTTCTGTAAAGAAGAAAAATCTATCAATAAGTATAATATAATTGATTTTATAGTATATATGTGCTGCCTATTACCAATTGGTATAAATAAACTTGAATACTATTTCTTACCATTTTTCATACTAAGCGGCATGATCAGAAAAAGAATGTATGTTAAAAACGAAGGGGGTTCAAACTAACATGTCCATGATTCAGGAAATACTTAAAAAGAACAATCTATTGGAGCAATTTCTGCATGATTATTCTGATAGTCCAAAACCGGTCATTCTCTATGGAGCCGGAAATTCGATAATGTATTTTATCAACATTCTCAACAAATACAATGTTCCTATTACCGCCATTGTAGATAAATCTCAATCTTTCACAAGCGAGCGTTATATTGAAGGAATCAGGATTTATCCTGTTGAATACTTAAACAATCCGACAGAAGAAGCCTATGTTATTATTTCAGCTCTTTCACACAGAAAAGAAATATATGAAATAATAAAAAAAATATCCGACAAATATTTAATTCACTGCTTTGATCCTTCTCTCGAAATCATTCAGAAGGTTGATCATAAAACAAGAAAAGACTTTTATATCAATAACGAATCCAAATTTGAGAGCGTAGCATCTTTATTCGCAGATGATTTTTCTGTTCAGTCATATAGTAAAGTGCTGGAAGGTGCTTTCACAAATGACAGTGATTGTTATTCTGAAATCGGTTCAGACTCCCAGTATTTTCCTGATTTTATCAGAAAGATCCTGACTCCATCAGAAATATTTGTTGATCTGGGAGCATATATAGGTGACAGCATTCTGGATTTCATAAAAATCAACAATAACGAATTTAAAAAAGCCTATGCATTCGAACCAAAGGAAGAAAATATGCTGATAGCCAAACGAATGATCACTGACCCACGAGTAGAGTTCTGTCTATACGGCATCGGAAGCAAAACCGAAACGCTATACCTTCATGGCTCAAGTGGTGCCGATGATGATGCATACCTTTCAGCTGATCCTGAAAACGCTATAGACAAAATCGATATCGTTTCCATAGATGATTATATTAACGGCCCTATTTCATTTGTAAAAATGGATATTGAAGGAATGGAGCTTGATGCATTAAAGGGTGCTAAGGAATCAATTATCAAATATCATCCAAAGCTTGCAATCAGTATTTATCACAAACTCGATGACTTCCTGACCATACCACAATACATACTCTCTCTTGATAATACTTACAAGTTATACCTTCGCCATTACTGGAATAGTTGCGGAACAGATACTGTACTATTTGCTATATAATAAAAAAGCAGCTGTCACTTTGAAATACTTTTTCAAACATGACAGCTGTTTTTATTATACCATATCCCAAGTCAGTATCGTATCTTCCTCAAGATCTCTTACAACTTTTCTTCCGATAACTATATCCGTATATACCGGTGAGATTCCTGTTCCCGGTCTCTTAGGCATCAGATCTTCCTTTTGAATCACTTCTCCTGCTTTCATATCATGAGTTAAAACAAGTGATCTTCTTGCTTCTCTACGCGGTATCTGCTCACATTCCAGAACGGTTTTCTCACCGCTTCCGAGAACTGTATCAATCCACCTGAAGTTTGCTATAGCCTTCTTGAAATCCTCCGGCTCTCCAGCATGATAGTGATCATTACCCGGCAAAGTCTTGTCGAGTGTGAAATGCTTCTCTATAACATCCGAGCCAAGCATATATGCAACTGCGAGTGTCATCATTGTGTCATCCGGAGCCACATGATCACTGAAGCCTACCTTCAGATCAGGAAAATCTCTCTTTAATGTCTCAATGATCCTGAGATTAGCATTCTTCGGATCTGTCGGATAAGAAAGCACGCAGTGAAGAATTGTAATATCCTTACATCCTGAATCCTTAAGGGCTCTCACTGCTTCATCAACTTCAGACAGATAAGCTGCACCTACAGACAATATCACAGGCTTGCCCTTTGCGCCAATATGCCTTATAAACGGCAGATTTGAAAGATCTGATGAGCTTATTTTATAAAAATCAACCATATCCTCCAGATAATCGGCAGAAGCATAATCAAAAGGCGTTGATGTAAAATCAATTCCTTTACTATGCGAGTATTCACTCAGTTCACGATACTCAGCCTCACCAAAGCTGTCAAACTTCAAAAACAGCTCATACTGTGTTTTAGTCGGCTCCTTTGTTGTATCCCAATAAGCAGGTGAATTCTTGGAAACAATAGTCCCTGCCTTATATGACTGAAACTTTGCGCAATCAATCCCTGCCTCTGCAACTTTATCTATATACAGCTTAGCTGCATCGAGTGGCGATATCCCCATCACTCTCGCTGTATCATAAAAATTCACGCCGATTTCTGCAATAACATATGGTTTTGAGTTTCTCATAACTCCCCTCTCCTCCTATTCGATTCTATTCTGCACAAATAAAGCATCTTCTGTCATTGTACTATAACACATCCTCGCTATCGCTCGGATCATGGTCTCAGACCATGAATTGATTGTACCACACATCACCTTTTTATTAAACAAATTAACATTATATTGGCAGAATTAATTCAATTTATATTTACTCTAAGTTGTTTCATCAATACAACGTAATATTACTAAATATGAAATCAGAATCCGCCCTATCCGTATCATCCAGATATCCACCGTTAAATGATATTTTTATATTTCCACTTAATGATGAAACGTCTATCAGATACTGATGCTCCTCTTCATCGATTTCACTATACACTTTTTTAAGCTCTACAACCTTGGCTCCTGACTCATCATATAGATACACCTCTAGCTGCCCCTCTGTTCTCATCTTCTGTCCATAGAATACCAGATAATCATAGTCAGTCACGTCAAGATTCAGCACAAAACCGCCATGTTCTGTATCTTTCATATACTGTCCGGTCTTGCCGGTTAATGCATTTTCCAGGAAGTCACCGTCTATCGCCAGCGGCTTAATTCCTTTTATCTCTTCATTCAGCAGAGCTGCGGAATAATAATCATTCTCGAAATCTATCTGATAATTCAGCGAATCGTAGTCAAAATTAAGATAAAGATCCAATTCCCTTTCCAGATAATCTTCATAGTTATCCTTGGTGAGCAACCCTTTCCCATCATGCATATATTTTAGCATCAGGCTGTTAATCCACTCTCCATAGTGCGTGCCATCCTTATAATTATTAATATCTGTCGTAATTTCAGGAAGATCACAGAATGCAAATATTTTTATATTGTCATATTTCAGCAGCTCTTCTATTAACAGGCGCTCCGACTCAACCTGCTTATACACCTCACCATTATTAACATAGTGCAGCCACCATACAGCACCGTAAGGAGTAAAGAAATAATAGAAAGTTACTTCCGGATGTTCCTCAGCTACGGAAGTTACATTTTCCCTGATATTTCCCAGAAGGATTTCCTTTTCCTCTTCACTGAGATGTACAGGTTTAACTCCTGTGATTCTGGACACCCCTTTAGGTTTAACTGTCTTCATTCCGAAAGTACACTGAGACATCCAGTTATCATATTCATCAAAAGATGTAATCCCCGGTTCAAAACCATCCTTATCGGATGCAGCGATCATTGGATAAACACGATTGAATAATACATCTCTGTTAAATATATATTTAACATCATTATAATAATCATCGTCGAATAGATACGTAGGATAATCCCCCAGATCTTCCCTCATATTATCCTTGTCTTCTACGATCTTACCTATATCCAGACCACGCACCACCAGCTTCAGGTTTTTGTTATGTTCCAAGGCATTAACAACATTATCATTAATCTCCTTATACGTAGCTCCTGAATACGGCAGTTTTATCGAATGAACATCAAACAGTTCATCCAGCTCTGATGTCTTAAAATTGTTGGTCATGGAAGTGCCGGTAATTAATGCATCATAATCAAAGTTCTTCGTTATTCCATCATTCTGACTCCTTTGATTATCAATCTCGTAGTAGTAATCATCTACATGCGGTTTATGATAATGAAAGAAGGGATCAATATATATAACCAGTCCTCCAACCACACCTAATGCGATAAGAACAAATGAAAGATATAAAATTACCCATATCTTTGATTTGGTTTTATTTTTCATCAGACAATCCTCTTAACTAAAAATCAAAATAGACAAATACCGACTCACTGCTGAGACACAAAAAGCCCCATACAAATGCTATCACAGAAAGAAAAAGCATAGCCCAGTTATTATCATCAAGTTTTCTGTAATTATTTTTCGGAATCAGACATATACCAAAAGCTGAAGCAATGAAGATCATCATACTGAAGCCCCGTACTGCTGCATCAACACCTGTCAGCATCAGTGTTGATAAGATAAATGGTGTTTCCGGAAGGACAAATGCATTTATCAGACCATCGCTTATACTTATATCACTGAAAGTAAATATCTTTCCGAGAATATCCACCCACTGCTCTATACTATCCGATCTGAACAGCAGCCACAGAACACTCACTGTCAGGAAGGTCAGAAGCCATCGAACAGCAATAAAAATCTTCTCCCTGTACTTCTCGGTTATTCTGTCGAATACTAAAAATGCTCCATGAAGCACGCCCCACAGTATAAATGTACCATTTGAACCGTGCCAAAATCCGCTTATCAGGAAAACTATCATTATATTCACATATGTGCGTATCCTGCCCTTTTTACTACCTCCCAAAGGGATATAGATATATCTGGTAAAGAATTCCGTGAGTGATATATGCCACCTCTTCCAGAAATCCCTGATAGAAGTTGCTTTATATGGAGAATCAAAATTGATCGGCAGCCTGATATTTATCATGTTGGAAATCCCAACCGCCATGTCTGTATATCCGCTGAAATCGAAATATATCTCAAATGTATAAAAGATCATTGCCAGCAGCCAGTCCATAGAAGTTGCAGCATCTATATTTGAGAAAGCCCAATTAACAGCGATTGCAAAATTATCCGCCAGGACCATTTTCTTGAACAGACCAAGGCTGAAGATTTTCAGGCCATTGGCTAGGTTGTCCCAGTTTAGCTTTTTACGTTCATTATCATTTATCTGATCTATAAGATCTCCGGGATCGGTGATCGGTCCCATAATCAGTTTAGGAAAATAAAGAATATATGCCAGATAATCAGCAAGATTCAGCTTAATCGATCCGTTGCTGATATTTACAACATACATAATCTGCTGAAACGTAAAGAAACTGATGCCCAAAGGGAGCACCAGGTTATTGATTGAATAATCCAGAACTTTAAAGAACAGCAAAACTCCGACATTTGCTGATATAGTAAGCACCAGCAGAGACTTTTTATTTGGAAGTTTCACTAAAAGGACGGACATCAGATAATTAAGAACTATACTGATACCTAAAACAGTTGCAATGACCGGTCCCCCATATGTATAGAACACTATTCCGGCAAAAATCAGACCAATCTTACCTGCGATTGGCCTGATCCTGCATAATACAAAGTATGATATTACAAATATCGGCAAAAATGCCAGAATAAAGATGTACGAGTTAAACTGCATAGCCGTTTTCTTTCGTTTTTACCAGGCGGTCTGTCCACCATCAACCATGATATTTACACCTGTTACATATTTAGATGCTGCCGATGCCAGAAATACCATTACGCCAACAAGATCATCCGGATAACCTATTCTTCCAAGCATAGTCTTAGCCTCTAATCTGTCCTTGAAAAGCTTGTTCTCCTGGACATTATCATGAGGGAATGATCCCGGACTTACACTGTTTACTCTGATTCCATATTTAGCCAGATATGCTGCACAGAACTTGGAAAGTTCAACCGTGGCAGCTTTTCCTGCACCATAGTTAGGAGTACTGCTGAATGGTGTATCAAAATACGTTCTCGGATCAGGTGCACCTACTGCATATAAAGAACCGATATTGATGATACTTCCGGCCTCACTCTTCTTCATGTAAGGGATTGTCTCTCTGATTGTCCTGAATGTATAGCCTACAGTACCGTCGATTCCCTTCTTCCAATATGCATCATCCATATCCTCAACGTCATTAAGAACTCCGGCGCCAAGGTTTGCAGCCATAGTTATAAGAACATCAATAATACCCTTATCAGAAGCAGCCTGCTTAAGAGCATCCTTTATCGCATCTGTATCATCAAGATTACACTCTATATAACTAATCCTCTCTGTGATTCTGGTATCTTCTGTAATCTTGTAATCCAGAACTTCAACTTCTGCGCCAAAATCAACCAGACCCTTTACGATCTCTCTTCCCAAATAACCACATCCGCCGGTTACTACTACCTTTTTATTCTTTAATGAAAAAAGCTCTCCGTATTCAGCATTATCGTAATTCATAATATCCCTGTCCTCCTAGTTTATTTTTCCCTTAGCCAGTTTCAAGCTCTGGTATGCATTATCAATAGTATTTATATTTTCTATTGCACCATCTGACAATACCATATCAACAAAATATGTCATCTCTTTATAATAAAAATCGTCATCCGGAGCAAAACTGAATTCCTCTCCACTCAGCTGTTTCAACACGGTCTTCTTGTTGAAATCAATTACATAAACGTCGTCCTTTGCAAAAAGCTCCACCCTTCTGTTAGGAACTCTTCCAAAGTAATCCAGATGAACTTCAACAACTTTATCCTTGTAATCAAAAAGGAAAACCGCTATATCACATGCATTCATTTCCAGATTTGAATAATGCCCTGCAATACGCTTAACATCGATCGGTTGTCCAAACAACGCCGTCATATAATCAATATCATGCAGAGAATCTATATCAACTCCGCCGCCTCTTTCAGCAAAGCATCTGAAACTCTTTGTATAGTCTCTTCCCTTCTGCCAATTTGGCATATAACTCGAGAAAATGATCCTCGCCGAATAGACACTGTTATTATCAACCAATTCTTTGATGCATTTATAATAATCGGTAAATCGGATCGGTGCTGCAACATAATATACAGAATCCTTATTCGGTCGGATACTGTCCAGATCATACACCGCATCTTCAAAGATCGGCTTTTCAATAAACATATGCTTACATTTATCTTTTAAGCTGATGATATTATTATAATGTGTTTTGGTTTCGTCTGTTATGAAGACAATATCGTAAAACCTTGAAATATTATCCAGACTCCTGAACTCATCTCTGATAAGGCTTGACAATTCTTCCGGTAAGACTCTGTCCGAATACCTTAATACATCGATACTCAGCTCTATGCCTTTTTCATCACATACTTTTTTAAGATTATTAACATGGCGTGTTCCGATTGATCCAACGCCGGTAAAAAGAACTTCCATCCGTTTCCCTCACTTTAAATATTATTTATCAATCCCATTACTCTGCTTCTTCCGCTTCTCAGGTCATGCGAAAGCATTATATCCTGAAAGTTTTGTCTTATATCCTTAGGCATTGAAAGATACATTCTGAGATTACCTTCAATTATATTATCCGCAGGTCTGAGACCTATATACGAGAAGCCATTTTCATTCGAAACAAAGTCATGTGTTTCTTCCCTATGATTCTGAGCTATGGCTATTGTCGGGATTCCCATAAGCGCAAGTTCATATCCTGTTCTTCCCCTTGAGGTGATCGCCATATCGCTTTTCGACATAAGCTCAGGCATATTTTTCACATCATAAAGTATGTGGATATTATCCTTCTTGTAATTGTTTATATTCTCATAATTAGGATTTGCTCTGCCTACCACAACAGTAAAATCATACTGATCATAATAATCATTACTGATTATCTGAAGAAGCCTCTCAGTGTAATTCTGTGGATCCGCTCCACCGAAAGAAACAAGTACATTCTTCACATCATCCCTGATCGTAATAGGTTCGTAGTACAGGAACTGTCTTCCGGCTATATAATATTTTTCTCCTGCATAAACATATGGCAGCATACTCTTACTGTATAATGCATTGAAGACGATATCCGCCTCAAGGATCCCATCACCATTATCCTCAAAGTTTACTATCTTGGCTTTAGGAAGGGCCTCCTTAAGCTTTTTCATATAGCTGACCGTTGTATCAAGAATATCATTTATGAAAAGTGAATATCCCTCTTTTTGGCAAGCCTGAAGCAATTCCTCTTCACCATCGACAGCTATCAGCTTATGCTTCGTATCTCCAAAAACGCTAATATCCGTTTCCTTTTTGTTGTAATAAATATCCGGATTCATGTATAACTCGTCCGCTATCTCAAGCGACCTGTACACATGTCCCATTCCACGCTCATTATTACCATTTACATATATGGCACTCTTCTTTCTCTGCATAATGAACTTAACGATATGCAGACTCTCGAAAGAATCAATACCATACGCTTCATTAAAAGGCACAACAAACACATCAACATTATCACCTATTCGTGACTTACTGGTGATCTTATCACGTTTCGATATCAGAAACGCACCTGTCTCAACATAGTTAGCCGGTAATAAATGTCTGTCTTTTCTTTCGGTATAATTCGGTACTTTAGTACCATTTATTTCACTCCAGGAATAACGAGGATCATTAATAACCGAGATCAACGTATCTAATTCCTTGGAAATGCAATACTCTATCGCTTTGTCCAAAGTATCAACACTAAGCAGCGGCGAGGTCGGCTGTAATGTAACAACATAATCATAGTCCTCCTCATCCTGAATCGCATTGTATATTACCGTGTCTAAGCTTGTATCATCCTTCGAAAGTGTTTTATCTCTCCATTTAACTCTTACACCCAGCTGACTTGCAACAATGCCTACTTCCTCAGAATCGGTTGATACAATAACATCTGAAATATACTTCGATTTTCTGGCGTTTTGTATTGCATAATAAACAAGAGGATGTCCTGCGATGATCCTCACATTTTGATTCGGTATAACCTTGGATCCAGCCTTAGCTGGTATGACTGCCATTATCCTCATTACTTATATGATCCTTTTTGTCCCCAATATTAATTAACTCTTTCTCCATAACCGGTATTCGGTAAGAAACCTTCTTCAGAATCGCTGCAATATATTCTCCTATTATTCCGGTAAATATCAACTGAACCGAACTAAAGAAGAATATTCCGATCACAAGCGGTGCCGTTCCAACCGAGAATTCATTCCAATAAATCAGCTTATAAATAAAATACACTATACCTACCATAAAGGAGATCATAGCCGTAATAAGCCCAAACACTGTCGCAACTCTTAACGGAGCGGTAGTCGTGGATACCATCGATTCCATCGCAAAGCCGAAGTATCTCTTCAGATTATAGCTTGATTTTCCACTTTTTCTCTTATTCTGCTTATATTCAATAAACACTATATCAAATCCAAGCTCCGGAAGCAGATACCTGTATTCGGTATCCTCATCTGACTTAGTCAGAATATCAATAGCCTGTCTGTCATTAAGCCACATTCCGGAAATATGCTTATACTGCTTAGTATCCGAGAATTTATTGATGATATTGTAGAAGAGAGATCTGAGACCATATTTGATCTTGCTTTCATCACTGGATGTCTTCTTCCCGTATACCAGTTTATATCCCTCTTCCCACTTCCTTAAAAACTGCGGGATCAATTCCGGAGGATCCTGCAGATCAGCAGCGATAAGCATAATTGCATCTCCGGTAGTATATTTCAAAGCATTTTTAGGAGATCTCATAGGCCCATAGTTTCTGCTGTTAAGGATAACCTTTATCCTCTCGTCTCCGGCAGCAAGTTTTCTGAGCACTTCCTGAGTTTTGTCCTGAGAGTCGTTATCCGCAAATATAATCTCATATTCATAATCTTTTTCATTTTCCATGACGTTTCTTATGCGGTTAGTAAGTTCCTCGACATTACCTTCCTCATTGTAACATGCCACAACAATGCTTAACTTTTTCATATCTTTTTCCCTGCTAACTAAAACAACAAATCCTCAACTTCCTCATCCGGAAGTAATGGTGATAAAACATGAAGCGGTGGAGTATAAAATACTCCGTTTTCATCCATGACTGATTCCAGTCTCGGACCTCTTATATCACTCTCCATCTGGTAAATCTCAAGTAAACATGGGCCGTCGTGATTAACATACCAGTCTAGTGAATCATTCAGTTCGCTGATATTATGACAGCACCTGTAATCAATCCTAAACGTGTGCGCAACATCAGCAAAATCTGGGAATGTTAATCCGCTTGACTCATCACATCCATTGTGGACTCCCTTAAAGAAACTGTCGCAAGTAGCCCTTATTGCCCCATATCCTTTATTATTCATTACAACCGTTTTGATCGGAAGATTGTGATGACGAATAGTCTGAAACTCCTGCATATTCATCATTAATGAACCTTCACCCGTGACGCAGTACTGTGGAAGTTCCGGAGCATAAACTGCCGATCCCATAGCTTCTGTTATGTCATCGCCCATGGATCCACAATTATAGTTTACGAGTATTCTCTGATCAGAAGTGTCAGCTCCTTCCTGAAGGATTCCGTGAACACAGCTGCTGTTACCCAAATTGATAACCGCATTTTTCTGCACCTTTTTCATAAATTCCTTCCAGAACATAAGTACCGGAACACGCTCTTTATCGTCAAAACTTCCATGTCTTTCCAGCATTTCATATTTTGGAAAATGCTTATAAACTTTATCACAGTAAGCAAACCATTCCTTTGACGCTTCTCCATGAATTCCAAGCCTTAAACTCTCTGTGAAGAATTCCTTCAGATCACATATTATTCCGAGATCGATATGAAGTCCCTCTTTCTTTGGCTCATCTCTCTCTGCATCTACCATAACAAATCTGGCATTCGGAGCGAACTTACTCAGATCGTGACCTGTCTGTTTAAATGACAGACTGTTTCCGAGAACTATTATAAGATCAGCGCTTTGCAGGATATAATTACCCGCTCTCGGGCCTATCGTTCCTGACATTCCGAAGAAGTTCTTCTCGCCGTTATAGTCCACGTCAGCCTGAAGTGCCCCTCCGACTATAGGAATATTGACTGCTTTGATAAATTCTCTGTAAAGCTCTTCCGCATCACCGGTTCTGATTCCCGAACCAGACAGTATACACGGAGCTTCAGCTTTATCGATCATTTCCTGAAGCTTTCTGATATCATTTTCATCAACATGACTTACATAGTTTTCATCTTCAACGTAGTCATATTCATAAAGCTCATCAACGTCAACAAGACTACCCTGTATATCCAACGGAATATCGATCCATACCGGTCCTCGACGTCCATTCATGGCTATACTGATAGCCTTCTTCATCTCATATCGTATACTTTTAGGGTCAAGGATTGTTTTCGCATATTTTGTAATATACTGAACCTGACCAACTATATTATTTTCCTGAACTCCCCTGACTCTAAGCTTAAGTCCTGTTGCAGGAACTGTGGTGCTGTATCTCGGATGACCTGAGATAACAATCATCGGAACACTGTCAACCCATGCACCCTGAACACCATTTATGGCGTTTGTTCCTCCCGGTCCACTGGTTACACAGACCGCTGCCATTTTGCCGGAAAGTCTTGCGTAACCTTCCGCAGCCATGCTTCCTGCCTGTTCATGATGGGTATATATTGTTCGTAACTTGTCTTTCCTCAGTGCAAAAGCATTATTTAAATGCATTGCGCCGCCGCCTACAACTGAAAAACAATCCTTTATGCCTTCTTCGATCAATGTGTCTACAACAATATCTGCTACTCTTTTTTTCATAATACAACCTTCTTTATTCACATTTACAGTCCATATATTAACTGCTCTGAATTGATGATGTCTGAATGATTCTCATACCACTTATACAGGTTTTCTATTGACTCCTGATATGATTCAAATGAGTATCCGCCGATTTCTTTCAGCAGTCTCTCATTTGACGCTGTATATTCATTCGCAAGACCATCATTACATATTATTGTCGGAAGATCCTTTCCGCTAACCTTTTTCACTATATCAGCCAGTTCGGATAGAAGTATTCTTCTGCCGGAGCATAGATTATATGTATGAAACTCAGGTCTGTCTGTTTTTATGAAAGAATCTATGATCTTACAGAAGTCTTCAACGTACAGATAGTCAAAATAAACGTCTCTCCGGATAGTGATCGGTAAATCCTTAACAGCCTTACAGCATGCGCCCGAAATAAAAGTTGTTACCCAGTTTTCGTACTTTCCAAACAGACCGAAAATCCTGAGATTATATACATTTTCATACATTCCGGAATCGATTTCCCTGCCGATAATATATTTGGCAAATCCATAATCCGTCACAGGAATGCTTCTCGGAAGTTCATCTTCTTTTACCGAGCAGATAGGAAAACGCTTATCATATTCTGCACCCGAACCAAAATATATCAGTTTTCCGAAGCACTCACTGTTCTTAACAACGTTATGAAACATTCTCAAGTCATATTCCAGTTCTTTTTCCGGCTTCTTATCTACACCAACCCTCGGATTATATACAGCAGTATCAATTACTACATCAAAATATTGATTTTTGAAAAAAGCCCGGACTTCCTCTTCATTTAACAGATCAAGGTCTTTATGTCCCGTCGCCGTTAGTTCAATATCACTCCGGCCTTCATAGAATCCGCACAGATTTTTTCCGGCAAATCCATTTTTACCAATCACCAAAATTTTCATACATGACCCTCTGATGAACTAGTCCCATTTCTTCCATGAGGCATTTCCGCTGCCCCAGAGTTTCTCCAATATATCCTTCTCCCTCTTCGTATCCATACACTGCCAGAATCCGCTGTGCTTATAAGACATCAGCTGGCCTTCGTCTGCAAGACGTGCAAGAGTATCACGCTCAAGTACGGTATCATCGCCATCGATATAGTCAAAAACCTCCGGCTCGAAAACCATATATCCGGCATTTATCGGGCTTCCGTCCAGTGCACTCTTCTCTCTGAAGGAACGAACCGCGTTGTCGCCGCCAATCTCAAGAACCCCCTTCTGCTGCTCGATGATCACGGATGTAAGTGTTGCAATCTTGCCATGTGATTCATGGAACTTCAGAAGCTCATTCATGTCAACATCGCAGACACCATCACCATAGGTCATCATGAAACGCTCGTTTCCGACGTATTTCTGAATACGTTTGATACGTCCGCCGGTCATGGTGTAGAGACCCGTATTTACAACTGTTACCTTCCACGGCTCGGTATGCATGTCGTGGATTATCATCTTATTACCTTCCGTGAAATCGAAGGTTATATCTGAGGTATGCAGGAAATAATCCGCAAACCACTCCTTCACCACATGCTGCTTATATCCCGCGCACACGATAAAATCATTGAATCCGTAATATGAATACTCCTTCATGATGTGCCAGAGTATCGGCATTCCACCTATCTTGATCATCGGCTTCGGTACATATTCCGACTCCTCGGATATTCTGGTTCCAAAACCACCTGCCAATAATACAACTTTCATAATATCACCCCGTAAATCTTATAATATATTGATACAACATTGCAGCTTCAATCATCAAACTGCCATGCTTCGCAGTCTGCTATACTTACGCTGTCTATGCTATATTATATGGTATAAAACCACTCTTCTCCCATTTCCATGTCATTTGTCTCTGCTTTGCGGCCGCCCTTTATGGTCAGCTCCTGGTTCTTGATGCTGACTCTCGCCCCTGCCTTGATGGAAGAGGTGATAAATGCATTACCGCCGATAACCGCACCCTTTCCGATAACGGTCTCGCCTCCGAGTATTGACGCTCCGGAATAAATGGTAACGTTATCCTCGATGGTCGGATGTCTCTTCGCGCCGCGAAGTCCCTGACCTGCGCTTGTGGAAAGCGCACCTATCGTAACACCCTGGTAAATCTTAACATGCTCTCCTATGATCGATGTCTCGCCGACAACAACGCCGGTTCCATGGTCGATCATAAGGTATTTGCCTATCGTCGCTCCCGGATGAATATCAATACCGGTACGGCTGTGTGCGTATTCAGTCATAATCCTCGGAATGAGCGGAACATCCAGCAGATACAGCTCATGTGCGATACGATTGATGATGGTCGCACGCAGACCCGGATATGATAATACGATCTCTTCTTTATCAAATGCAGCCGGATCACCGTCAAATGTAGCCTGAACATCCGTATCAGCATATTCTCTGATCTTAGGGATCTTTCTGAAGAAGCTGAGAGTCAGTTCCTCGGCTTTATTGCTGAGCTCCTCATAGCTGTATTTTTCATTTCCCTCCACATTATCAAGCCTGTGCAGCAGTGCGATCTTGATCTGCTTTCTCAGATTGTATATTACATCCTCAATCAAAACGGATAATCTGTAATCGTCATTATAGCTTTTATAAACCTTGCTTCTGAAATATCCCGGAAAAATGATGTGCATCAACTTGTTTAGAATATCAACAACCGCATCCTTATCCGGCTGACTATCAACAATTCTCTTATCTATATCACGATTGCCTTCATAATCATGAAGAATATCATCAACAATCTGTTTTACTTCTTCTTTAAGCTTGTGCTCTTCCATTTATTTATCCTCACATCTCTTAGAACCTTGTCTACCACTATAAAATATATCATTTTATAAGGTTTTTTTCAATGTAATATTACTAAGTGCCTCCCATGCCACATAAGAAAGCCTGTCTCAGAGAGGCCCTACCTTTTGCAAAGTATAAAACAAACCACGCAGATTTTCGACATATCCCTGTAAAGCATGAAATACCGACAATCTGCGTGGCTTTATAATTATACTTATAATACAATCTGATATAATTCTGATATCATTTCAGATACCGTTAATCCTCATCCGGCAGCTCCTGCTGAGTCTCCTCAAGATCCTCAAATTTTGAGAGGAGCGGCTTGATGCCTTCCTTATGACGCATTTTTCTGTCTACGTAGTTCTTCGTACATTCCATAACCTGAGGCGACAGTACGAGTACGCCGATAAGGTTAGGAAGCATCATAAGTCCGTTAAATGTGTCGGAGATATCCCATGCCAGCTGTGCTTCAAGCACTGAACCGGCAAGTACCATGATAACAAATATCACTCTGTAGATAATGATCTTATTTGTTCCAAAAAGATACTCAAAAGCCTTGGTTCCGTAATGGCTCCAGCCAAGAACTGTCGAATATGCGAAGAGAAGGATTGCTATCGCGATGAACATCGAACCAACTCTTCCGAAATGCTGTTCGAAGGCATAGCTCATAAGGTTGCTTGAACCAACCTCTTCACCCTTTTCTGTAAGAAGTCCTGTCTGAAGATTTACAGCCCCGCTGCTGAGTATAGTGATAGCGGTAAGTGTACATACAATGATAGTATCGGCAAATACCTCAAAGATACCCCACATTCCCTGTCTTACAGGCTCTTTAACATTTGAACTTGAGTGAACCATTACTGATGAACCGAGACCTGCTTCATTTGAGAAAACGCCTCGCTTCATACCCATCTTCATAGCAAGTGCAATACCTGAACCAACAGTTCCGCCTGCTGCACTCTTAAGGTTAAATGCTCCCTTAAATATTGATACGAAAACATCCGGTACATTTGTGATATTCATACCAATAATGATAAATGTTCCCAGAAGATAGAGGATAACCATTGTAGGAACAAGCTTTTCCGTAAATGAAGCTATTCTCTTAAGTCCTCCGACAACTACAAGTCCTACGGCAAAGAAGAGGAATATTCCTACTGCAATATTCGGTATCTTAAATGCATGATGTACATTTGAAACCATAGAATTTACCTGGCTCATGTTTCCGATACCAAATGAAGCAAGAAGGCAGAAGCATGAGAAGAGTACCGCAAGTATCGCACCGATCTTTTTACAATGCTTCTTTCTTCCAAGACCGTCACGGAGATAATACATAGCGCCGCCGCACCATTCTCCGTCAGCATTTTTCCTTCTGTAAAGAATACCGAGTACGTTCTCGGAATAATTAGTCATCATTCCAAATATTGCAATGACCCACATCCAGAAAACCGCTCCGGGGCCGCCGACTGCGATAGCACCGGCAACGCCTACTATATTTCCTGTTCCAACGGTAGCTGCAAGTGCAGTACAAAGCGACTGAAACTGTGATATAGTCTTATCATTTGTATGAGATGTAACATGCTTATCTCCGAAGATAGCACCTATCGTATGCTTCATCCAGTAACCGATATGTGTTATCTGGAAAAATTTTGTGAGTACCGTCATAAGAATTCCGACAAATGCAAGAAGTATAAGTGCCGGCCATCCCCAGACAGCATCATTTATCTCAGCATTTATTCGTGTTACTGCATCAATAAATCCATCCATTTTTTCATCCTCATTTACTGTATATATTTAACGTATATATGTCTGTCCGGAAGCCATACCCTGTGCAATTGCAAAGATAGCCCAGATAAGCGGTACCATGGCCCCAACCACTATCCACCATGCACTTATCGACTCTTTGCCCGCAACAGACTTTGCCCTAAATTCTATGGAATTTACAAAGCTGTGCATATCAGCAATATCCTTCGGTGTAAAACACGCCATCAGTTCATCTGCCTTCTGCTTATTCTCATAGCTGTAGAATACTCCCTTGCAATTTTTATCAAGTATTTCCAGCTGTCCGAAAAGCCTGTTATATTCATCCATCCTCTGCTGAAGAAAGGCCCGCTCATTCTGAAGAGTTACAACCTTAAATTTTGCTCTGTCGTCATCCAGACTCCGGGACGGATTAGTAAGCATTCTATAAAGATATATCTGCTTCAGCAGATTAAGTGTAAACGGAAGGGCAACAAGAACTGCACCTATTGCGATCGCTAACAGCAGTCCGAAATGCATTGTTGCAAGTATTCCTTTAAAAGTATTTCTAAATCCTGAAATACTGTTAAAAATGGCTTTGACTATAATATCAAGGATAAACAGACTGAAATATGCGCCCAGATAACAAATGGCGTGTCTGATATTACTTTCAAGCTCTTTCTCCCTGATAAAAGTATTCGAATACTGCAGCTCATACTCAGTCTTTAGCTGCTTTGCCAACTGATACAGTCTGAGGATTTGGCCATAATCATTCGGTCCGTCATTATCAAAATAATAATTTCCGCCGGCTGCTTTGACGAGCTCCTCAACATTTGTATCCGGGCTGCTTTTCAGCTCAAATCCCATTCATAACCCTTTCTAAGTAAAAATCCCTGATTAAAACTCTTCTGTAAGAGTAAGTGTATGCTCGCTGTTAAGTTTCTTACACTCCTCAACAAACTTTTCAAGCGGAACACCTTTTGCCTGCTTGTTTCCTCTGATATTGATTGAAACTGTACCTTCCTCAGCTTCCTTATCACCAAGAACAAGGATATATGGCTCCTTATACTTCTTGAAGCCCTTGATCTTATTCTTCATGTTGTCATCAGAGTAATCTGCCTCAACACGGATGCCTGCTGCACGGAGCGCCTTCTCAACCTTCTTAGCATATTCATTATGCTCTTCTCTGATAGGAACGATACCAACCTGATATGGTGAAAGCCAGAATGGAAATGCTCCCTTGAAGTTCTCGATAAGGATACCGATGAATCTTTCAAATGAACCAAATATAGCTCTGTGGATCATAACAGGTCTCTTCTGAGATCCGTCAGCTGCAACATACTTAAGATCAAAGTTAAGAGGGAGCTGGAAGTCAAGCTGGATGGTACCCATCTGCCACTCACGTCCGAGGCAGTCCTTCATCTTAAGGTCGATCTTTGGTCCGTAGAATGCACCGTCGCCTTCATTTATCTCATAATTTCCTTCACCGTACTTCTTATCAAGAATTCTCTTAAGAGAAGCCTCTGCAGCATCCCAAAGCTCAGGTGAACCCATGAAATCTTCAGGTCTTGTTGAGAGCTCAGCTGCATATGTAAGTCCAAATGTCTCATAGATATGCTTTGCAATATCCATGATATCACCGATCTCGTCCTCGATCATGTCCTCTGTAAGGAAGGTATGATCATCATCCTGATGGAACATCTGAACACGGAAGAGACCATTTAACTCACCGCTCTTCTCACGTCTGTGGATAACCTGAGTCTCGCTGTAACGGATTGGAAGCTCCTTATAGCTGTGAAGTCCGTTCTTATAAACATTTATAGCATTTGGACAGTTCATAGGCTTGATAGCATACTGGATATCTGTATCAATAACCTCTTCTCCTGTCTTCTCATCTGTTGAAGCATTTGTTACAAGGAACATATTCTCCTTGTAGTGACCCCAGTGTCCTGAAGTCTCCCACAGTCTTCTGTGATTGATAACAGGGGCAAGGATCTCCTGATAGCCGTGCTCTTCATGGATATTTCTCCAGAATGTAAGCATAGCGTTGTAAAGCTTGAAGCCTCTTGGAAGCCAGTATGGCATACCAGGTGCAGTCTCATCGAACATGAAGAGCTCCTGCTCAGGTCCGATCTTCTTGTGATCACGCTCCATAGCTTCCTTGATAAATGCAAGGTGCTCCTTGAGTGCGTTCTTGTCCGGATAAACATATACATAGATTCTCTGAAGCTGATCGAGCTTCTCATTTCCTCTCCAGTAAGCACCTGAAACTGACTTAACCTGGAATGCAACATTCATAAGCTCTTCTGAGTTAAATACGTGAGGTCCACGGCAAAGATCAACATAATCTTCTCCTGTGTAATAAATTGTAAGAAGCTCATCTTCAGGAAGATCCTTTATGATCTCATACTTAAACTTCTGATCCTTGAACATTTCAAGCGCTGCAGCACGGCTGATCTCCTCGCGCTTCCATGCCTCACGACGCTTGATGATCTCTCTCATCTTGTCTTCGATGGTCTTATAATCTTCCTTTGTAACAGTTCTCGGAAGAACAAAATCATAGTACATACCATCATCGATCTGAGGTCCGATAGCATACTGTACATTTTCCTTGCCGAATATCTCAATAACTGCCTTTGCAAGAATGTGTGCCATAGAATGGCGGTAATTAGCGAGGAAATACTCTTTGTATTCCTCTTTTGACATGTCTTCTCTTGTCATTTTCTTTTCTCCTTCTTTATTGTAAGCTTTGTTAATTGTTCACGTATTGCATTCATAAACCACTCCGCGGTTTATTTCATGTCGCACGCATAAGAAAGTCCCTTGCACCACCCAAAGGTAATGCAAGGGACGCAAATTCATTTTTTCACGCGGTTCCACCCGGCTTATCTATATATCAGCTGCATCCTCTTATCCGGCTTTTATCACTTAGCTGAAGTGATAAGCTTTTGCATGGATACTGCTGAGCTATAAATCTCTCATTCTGATTATAACGGAATCACCGGACCTGTTTGCAGGCCTCTCCGAGGTAGTTTTCGTGAAGGTTACTCTGTCAGACGTTTCCAGCACCGTACAACGGACGTCATTCTCTGTGGCATTTCACACAGCCTACTCTTCTCATCAACGAGTTATAAGTATTTTGTATAACGATATGATAAAGCATTATAAATCACTGCTTTTCAAATGTAAAGTTATATTTTCTCTTATTTTTCTACGGATTGATGAAAAAATCCCCAAAGGATCACTTCATAAATACAAAGCTTTCCAGTTCAAAGAGGCTTCTGCCCTTAAAATAATCCCCAGTCCATCCGGTATATCCGGTCTCGATAGTAAAGTAAACTGCATGCCTTCCGGTAACAGCCTCGATGACCGAAGTCACCACGCCGTCATCATGACCGATCTTCACGCTTCCGATCTTCCTTCCGACAGTCGAAACGCTCTTAAGTCTGTCCGCCGTATCTACGCCGTCAATGTAAATATTCATCACGCAGTCCGTACCCATTCCACGAACCTTTGCGGCAAAATCCATTGTCTTACTTCCGAAATCATCGCCAAAATCAAAATATCTGAAACCTATCACTGTATCTGCCGTAATATTTCTTATGCATCTGTCAAACACATTTTTCTCTGTGATAAATGCACCGCCCGTAAGTACACAGGCAATTTCCGCAGGCGTTTCCCTGTAAGGATTAAGCGAATCCTCGAAGCCAAGGGACGTCATTTCCACCGGAGGGATCGTTCCGTCCGGAAGGATATTGATCTTCTCAACACATCCGCGGCGTGACATTATGGTATTATTTGTCATCCTGTGATAGAAAACATACCACTGGCCGTTGATGCAGGCTATCGAACCGTGATCATTTCCGTCAGGGAAATCAATGCCGTTGTCGATGATATAACCTCTATATGTAAATGGTCCCGTTGGGCTCTTCGATGTAGCATATGCAAGCCTCGGCGAACGCTTAGGCGAATAGATCATATAATATGTATCGCCGATCTTTCTCGGTGAAGCTGCCTCAAAGAAAAGAGATTCCTCTTCGGTGAAGCCGCCTTCCTCCGTCTTCTCTATCGGAATAAAATGCTCGATGCAGGTATTGTCCAGTATCTCATACATTTTATCCGGATTTACCTCTGCCATAAATGACCTCAGATATCCGCAGTAAATATACACTCTTCCGTCATCATCCACGAGTACTCCCGGATCGATGAACCATCCGTTGGTGCATATCTCATCGGAAATAGTATACTTATATGTTGATATGAGCTTAAACGGTCCGCAAGGCTTATCACTCTCAGCCACGCAGCCGATAGAATTCACTATATAGCAGTAAAGATAATATTTTCCGTCCTTTTCAACCACATCAGGTGCGAAAAGTTCGTTATTTTCCTTTGTCCAGTCCGTATCCGCAGGATAGTCCCTTGTTGCCTGAGTCCTGAAGATATCCCCGTGACATGTCCAGTTCCCCGGATCACTTACCGGTGCGCTCCAGCATTTTAATACATAATCGCAGAATTTATCAGATCCCGCCTGATCATGCGATCCGTAAACATATATCCTGTCCCCGAATACCCTTGGTTCCCCATCAGGTATATATTCCCAATTTGGTAAATATGGATTTGCCATTTCTAAATCTCCTTCTTCCTCTACTTAAAAGTCAAAATACAACTCCATTTTGAGTATACATCAGAGACGCGTCTCTTAAAACCCGACATTTTACATATTTATATCCTGCAAATGAAGGCATCTGAAAAACGGTACAAATTAACAATATTTTATAAAATAAACTCTTGTGAAAATTTCCGGAGCAAACTATAATTATGGTGTAAGTTTTTGGGGTCTTGGCTGAAACGCAGATAATTATTTGGGTAAATCTGCCTCTTCAGTCTGAAATGTTACGAAAGCGAGGTATCATTAGATGGGAAAATTTGTGATCAGAGAAGCAAAAACAGGCATTAAATTTGATCTTAAAGCCGGAAATGGAGAGGTTATCGCATCTTCACAGGTATACAAGACATTAGTTACCTGTAAGAAAGGTATCGCAAGCGTTCAGAAAAATGCTCCGGTAGCAGCTGTAGAAGATCAGACAGTTGAAGGATTTACAAAAGAGAAGAATCCTAAGTTCGAGATTTACACCGACAAAGCCGGTGAATTCAGATTCAGACTCAAAGCTACAAATGGCCAGATCATCGCTACCAGCGAGGGCTACAAGACCATGAAGAGCTGCAGAAACGGTATCGCAAGCGTTCAGAAGAACTCAGTTGACGCTAAGGTTGAGGAAGCAAAATAATTTAGTATAGCTAAACAAAAGGGCTGTCACATCAGGTGTTTTCCACCAAAGTGACAGCCCTTTTAAACTGTTTTCCTGACCTATGGCAGCTTTCTTAATTCTCACCCGGCCAGTTAATATATTTTAAATTTACGGCTCATTTCCGAATATCAGCTTACCGTTCTCATAAAGACAGATATCCTCGGAAACCTTAACATTTCCGATGGTCAGTCCATTAAATGAAGGATCATTCGAATTATCCCAGGCGCCTTCAGGGTTTCTCATTCTGACCTGTATCTCCTGCCTGTAATGCTCCTGTCCTCCCGGATAAAGATTTCCATCCTTAAATTCAACCGAAAGGTAGTAAATATGCTTCTCCTCATCATAAGGAAGAAGTCCCTTTGCCTCTCCGGACTGCATATAATTCGTAGTGATCTGAATATCAGATACTGTCTTTCCATCCTCATAAACCTCGGAAAGATCAACATAGTATCTAAGCTCAAGGTTATCAGCCTTTCTTGCCGGCCAGCCGGATCTGTTATAAATAAATGCCTTTATCTCCACAAAGTCCTTACCGTCAACATTTATTCCGCCTTCTACATACATTTCATATTCATCAATTACCTCAACCGCTCCGAAATCCTTCAGAGTCTCGCCGTGGTACTTTGTGTAGAGCTTTGCAAGAAGTCCTGTGAATCCTGCATTATAATCGCAGGCTACTTCATTTGTTGTATAATTCGAGGTTTCGTCAGTGTAACCGTCATTTGCATCAGGACCGCCTACAAGAGCGCCGTAAAGCGTATGTCTTGCCTGTGCAGGATCGCCGAGATTATTGGTTGACGAACCGTTTGCAGTTCTGTGATGCGGACTCCTCGGGAAGTTATCGCCAAATCCGATCATATACGAAAAGCCTGTGCTTCCGAGTGCATAATCAGCCTGTGAAACTGCGAATTTCCAATATGTATCCTTCTTCTTGTCCGGGCAGACCTTTGACTCACTGTAAACCGATGCTATAAATGCAGTCGTTGTCGCATATCTGAGTGAGCCCCACTGGTCAAGCCATGCAAGTCCCTTAGGAGTATACTTGATCTTCTCTCCGTCGCTTGTTCCGGTCGTCCAGTAGTCAAGATGCTTCTCAACGGCACCTGTATATTTCTTATCACCGGTCAGCTGCGCGAGAAGCACTGCCGCTCCGATATGAACGTCATCCCAGCACATAGACCAGTTGAAATCCTGTCCGGCCTGCGGATAAGCAGCCTCAGCCTTCTTAAGATATGTATCGTCTCCTGTTGAGATATACAGCCATGCGCCTGCCCATGCAAGCTCATCATAGAAGCCGCTCCATGAGTTATAGAATCCATTTGCAGCAGTATAACCGCTGTCACTCTTGGTGTCCTCCGAAAAAGCATACAGGCTCTTTGCATGCTTAAGGCAAAGTGCGCTGTATTCAGGGTCACTGTCCTTAAAAACTACCGATGCTGCCGCAAGTGCTGCCGCTGCCTCGCCCGTAACAGCCGATCCCGGACTGCTCTTTGTAACCTTGTAGGATGGTCTGTTCATGGACATAACCTCTGCAGGTCCCCACCATGAATGATCCGCTCCTCCGTCGCCTACCTGATAATAGAAAACCTCATCCTCAGGATGACATTTGATCAGATAATCTGTGGCCCATTTAATATCAGCTAAAATGTAGTCCAGCTGTCCGCTCTCTTCATATGCGTCTCTGTCCTCATAAACCGACCATGAAAGCATTGCTGCACTGTATGCCATAGGAAGATTGAACTTTACGTGGTCGCCTGCGTCGTACCAGCCGCCTGTAAGATCAAGTCCTGCATCGCTTCCGTCCGTAAGTCCACTGTCGCCTCTCCAGTTGCATCTTACCTGCTCCGGAAGATCTCCCGAACGCTGCAGCTCGTAAAAAAGTATGCTCTTCTGAAGCGCCTCGCCATAATTAAAATTGCCAGTTCCCTTTGTACCCTCATAGCCGTTTCCGGTCTCTGTGAGATTTCCGGTATCAAGGGTTGAAACAGCATTTACAACCGGCTTAGAATCCGTACTGCCGCCATTTTCCTTACCATTATTGCTGCCGGCTTCAGTCTTACTCTCAGTAGCCTCTGCCTTACTTTCTGCAGTAGTCTGATTGTTATTTTCCGCCACCTCAGTCTTTCCCGGCTTTTTATCATCAGTGTCCTGCTCTTTTCCTGCGGAACCATCCGCCACTGTCTGCTCCTTCGGCTCTGCGTCATCCTTGCCGCGTCCCAGCTTAAAACCGATAATGCCTGCCACAACAGCCAGCACCACTACAATAATACTTGAAATGATCAGTTGTTTTTTATTCATATCCCACCTGCTTCTTTTATACTTTTAACTTTCAATATTTCCGTTTTTAATTTGTTGCTTTTTCGCTATTACCTGTTACTTTACTCTTTTAACCATAACTTTACGGCTATCATATTATTACTTTTGCTTTTAATCCCGCTTTTTCACTCTCTGTACTTTCTTACTATCTCGGTAAAATCATCTGTAAGCTCTAAAAAAGCGTCTACAACTTCAGGATCAAAATGAGTTCCGCTCTCTTCTTTGATTATCCTGACCGCCTTTTCTATCGGGTAGCCTTCCTTGTAAGGTCTTCTCGATACAAGTGCGTCAAATACATCCGCTACCGCCATGATACGTGCCGAAAGCGGTATATCTGTTCCTGAAAGATGTTTGGAATACCCTTTATCGCTGCCGTCCCACCATTCATGATGATAGCTTGCAATATCCGTAGCCATCTGTATATATGCTGTAGAACCCAGCGTTTCTGCCGCATTTACAAGCATTTCCCTGCCCAGGTCGACGTGAGTCTTGATGACCTCATACTCCTCATCATTCAGCTTGCCCGGCTTATTCAGTATCGCATCAGGAATCTTGATCTTGCCGATATCATGAAGAGGCGCCGCTATCCTTAAGGTATTGATGTATTCATCTGTAAGTATATCCGTATACTTTCCGCGCTCTCTCAGCTTATCCGCAAGAAGAGCGGAATACTCAGCGGTTCTTTTAACATGATAGCCTGTAGTCTTATCACGGCTTTCCACTATGTCCGCCAGCGTGGTAATGATATTTACGTTCAGCTCGGAGATAGTCTTGGCCTGCCGCGTCGTCGTATCGATATATTCATCAATCTGCTTTACCGTCTTATTGATCGACCGGTACAGTATCTCTATCTCATTTCCGGTTTGGATATTCAGCTCATCGATATTCTTAACCGACTGATCACGTCCCTTTTCATCATCGTAGGCAAAGTTCTTCATCTCCCTCGTCATCAGCCTGAGCGGTCCGACCACCCTGTAATTTACGATAAGCATCGAATACGAAACTATGCATATCAGGAGTCCGAGGATAGCTGAAAACATCTTGCCGCAATAGAGAAATGTTTCCGTTCTCAGAAGATCAATATCATAATCACCGTCCGGATAGCCTGCAACTCTTGCTTCAAGATGAGTCTTAAATGAGATCACAAATGCAACGATAGCGATAGCAAAACCTGAAACGAACAGCACAAGCGCCACCTGTTTTTTCAGTGAGCTTACATTTTTCCTGTCTCCTTCCTGCTTAACCTCACGTCCGGCGATCCATATCATTTCCTTCTTAACGCCTGCCGGAATAAGGAGGGTGATAGAAAATGCAGCGATCATCGAGATCAGCTTATCCGGAATCTCTATACAGAAATCGGCCAGGATCTGCGCAACTATAATAGGCGCTCCACCTTCGCTGATGGCTCTTGCCACAGGAGCCGCAACATTATCTGCTATGTCAAATGAAAACAGTATGTATGATAAAAATGAACATGGCACGCTGAGAAGGAGAAAATACGGAAGAAGCCTGATCACATCAAACGGTCTGCTGAATCTTCCCTTGTCCGCTGCGCGTCCCACGATGACAGCGATCATTACATTTATAATGCCATAATAAAATGTAGAAGTATCGGATAAGCCTCCGATCATATTTGTGATAAAACCAACTGTTGTACCGGGTGCAAGTCCTCCAATCGCAGCCGCAGCCATGGTTCCGATAGAATCAAGATAAAGCGGACAATTAGTAGCCGCAACAATCTCAGTGCATAACCTGTTGATCAAGATACCGATTATCACTGTAAGTGCCGCATATATGATACTTTTTTTACTGATATTCTTCATGCTTCCACCCCTTTATACATTGAAGATACAGTACTATTGTACTAAAATTCAAACAGCAATACAACAATTTATCATCTTTTTACTGCACTGCCTTCATTCATCCGCAAGCATCAATAAGTGAACGCCTCGTGCATCGCTGTAACTATAGCGTATTCTCTTGTGCATACGCCCAAAGAGCTTACACCCAGCGATAAAAGCTTCCTTCCAACCTCATATCTGGATAAGTCTGTTGCCCCGTACAGACACTGCGATACAGCATAAACCTTTTTACCGGACTCTATGATCTTCTGAACCGCCGGTATCAGATTTCTCTGCCCGGTTGAGATTCCGCCTGCCCCATAAAGCTCAAGTACCACTGCTTCCGTATCCTCTGCCACCATACTAAGCAGGTCTTCAGCACTGAGTCCCGGATAAAGACTTATAAAACGAACCTTCCTGTTAAAATGAGGCCTGTATTCATAGCCCTCTTCATTTTGCCCGCCGGTTTTCTCTCCAGTCCTCTCGCCGTTTTTTTCTATATCCGGATATCTTCTCTTCACCTCGGCAAAAGCGTCAAAATCCTCCGAGTCAATCTTTGTTACATATCTTCCCTCAAGAAGCCGGCCGTTAAATGCAAGATATACTCCGGCTGCATCGCCCATCGCCGCAAATACCGCATCACAGAAATTCCTCACAGCGTCGGTTCCTTCAAAACCTATCGGGAGCTGTGAACCGGTCATTATAACCGGCTTGCCTATTCCTTTAAGCATTACAGTAAGAGCCGCTGCCGTAAATGCCATCGTATCTGTTCCATGCGTTACGACAAAGCCGTCAAAGCTATCTCTCTCCTTATCGATAAGGTCTCCGATCATTAACCAGTTCTCCGGCTGCATATCGGAGCTGTCGATATTCATAAGATCCTTCACTTCTATAGAAAGCTTACCCTCCGAAAGGAAAGCCTCCAGCCTCTTTGGCGCCTCTTCTCTATAAGATATTATGCGGTCGATAAGCTCATTACCCTGAAGCTCCGGTCTAAGTCCATGTCCGCTGTCCGAAGAGACTATGGTTCCCCCTGTAGCGATAACGCAGATTTTCTTCATTTATAAAACCTCCCAAACGTATAAGCCCCGGCTGCCTGTACTTTTCAGTATGAGGCACCGGGTCTTTTACCTTAAACTCTTTTTAATATTACTCCGGAAGACCGGAAAGATTTTCAGTCGCTCTTCTAAAATCATTGAAATATGTAATCGCAACAACTCTGCCGCTTGTATCATTGTATGTCAGCATGAGGCAGTCATTTGTAGCTCTGCTGAAATAAAAATCCGATGTTGACTTTCCGCTGTAGAGATCGTTCATTACATTAAATGTATTTTCATATTTATAAGTAATATTATTTCTTACATCAATGAGTGTATCACCAATCTTTATGCCATAGATCGAATATTTCTTGTTATCGATATGGATTCCGAACTGCTTTCCGTCCAGATAGATAACAGCTATATCACCATTTCCATCCGTTGTGACATTTCCGGACGAATACTGTCTGACTCTGCCAACGGTTTTATCATTCCTCTCAAGCTTTACTCCCAGCTCCTTCTCAAGTGCTGCAGAATCCATATTTACGCAGTTTGAGATATCCTTAACCTTTGGAAAGAATATCTTCATTACTAAAAATACTGCCGCTGCAATAAGGCCTCCTATAATAAGAAGCTTTATCACAAGTCCGCCGATGCTCTTCTCCTTCTTAAGACTTCCGGTATAAGTACTGTCAGTCTTGATAGGCGGAAGATCTCTCGGCTCCGAAAAATCCTTCTCAAAATCTAAGATTTTATTCTTTGCTAAATCCTCTTCACTGATCCCCTCAATTATATCTTCGTCCTTAAGCTTTAACTCCATACTTCCCTTCTCCTTTTAAATTATTTATTAAGATAAAATGCCCACAGACCATCTATCTGCTTATACAGTCTCTCATAGCTCCATTTTTTCTCGCTGTTTTTTACAGAATACGGATCATTTACTGTAAATTCTCCATTCTCATATCCTGTAAGAACTATGAAATGACCTCCGTCGGTAAAATCCCCCCTCCCGACTATCGCAATGATAGGATGTCCTGTTGTTACCGCTTCTGACATAGCCTCCTCGCCAAGTCCGATCTCCACCGCATATACTCCGTAATCAAGGCATCCGCGGCTCATAAGACTCCAGGCAGTTCCAGCTCCGTTATAATAGTATCCGCCGTCATCCGCATATTTTGCGATCTTCGCAGGTGACGCATCAGCATTTCCTGTAAGATATGTTACTACCATGGCAAGACATGTAGGACCGCAGCCGTTATTCGCCATATATCCGTCGCCGTATTTCATATAACCCCAGCGCGGATCCCACTGCAGGAAGAGCGGAACCTTTCCTTCGGCAGCGACAGCCATCTCCTTTGATATATCATTATCAACCGGATTCTTGCTCTTTAAAGGATAATTGTATACAAAATCCAAAGTTTCATGATTCTTGTGAAGAAGAAGCTGAAAATCCTCAGGATATCTGTTCGGATTATTCCTTATCTCTTCAACCTTACGTATCTGATCTTCTGTATATTCAGGAAATTCTCTCTCTATAGCCGAATATTCCTTTTCCTTCTGTGTGGTCGGCTCCTCGGTCGCTTCCTCCGTCGTAAGGGATTCACTGAGTGCATCAAGCTCGCTGCTTACACTTTCCAGCCTGCCCTCCAGCTCCGACAGCTGCTGCTCCTTTTCGTTAAGAACCTTTTCCTTTGCATAGTATTCCCGCTCCCTTGTATTTACTTCATTTCCAACCTTTGCATCTACTATTAAAATGATAAGGTCGACCACGAAGAAGGCCGCAAGAAGTATCAGTACAAGAAGCTTCTTCTCATATATGCCGTTTAATATTCTCTTCATTGTTGTTTTCTGCTTTTCCGAAGCCGGTTCCTTCTTTTCTCTGGAAGTTTCCGAACCTTCTGTGATTTCCGGCTTTACGGCAGTTTCACGTTTCTTCTGATTTTCCGCAGCCGGATTCTTCACTTTTCCGGAAGTTCCCGGTTTCCCTGCAGAAGCTTTTTTATTTATATTATCACTCATTAATTGTCATTAAACTCCATATATTTTAGCTGTAAAAACAATTATAACCTAGTATAACGTAAAAAGACAACAGCTTTATTCAACTGCCTTCATCGATTCTGCCATATCTATCCTCTCAAGCTTACTTCTCATCAGAAGATCCACCGTCACAGCAAAGCCGATAACGATTATCACCGATAAGATGTAGCTCTTCCCGAAGAGCACGGTCTTAAATGAAACCATATCCACCTTGATCTGCGATATTACAAAGCTGTGGAGGATACGTCCGGCAGGAATGCCGAAAACCGTTCCCATCAGAGTCAGTACGAAATTCTCACGGAAAACATACGAACCGGTCTCGCCCGAATAGAAGCCGAGCACCTTGATGGTTGCGATCTCCCTGACTCTTTCGGTAATATTTATATTACTCAGATTGATAAGCACGATAAATGCAAGCGCACCGGCACTGCCTATTACAAGCCATACGACAGCGTTCAGCATGCTCATCATTTTACTTACTCTGTCCTTAAGGGCAGGCACTACATTTAATGAAGCGACCTCAGGTATCTCATTTATTGCGGCTCCGAGCGAATATGCATCCTCTTCCGAAGAGGTATTAAGATACATTGCATTCGGCGTATATTCCCTGCCGAAATACTCAGAATAGGTTTCCGGAGTGACAAATGCATAATGCCACACATAATTCTCAAATACTCCCGCAACCCGGAGCGTAACTTCACTGTTATCAGACAACGTGAAGGTTATATCGTCGCCCTTCTTCTTATCTGCAAGCTTTGCAATCTTGTCGGAAAGGATTACCTCTCCCCTGCCCGGATAACCGTCTCCTTCGGTCATATTAAATTCGATATAGCCCGGAAGCCTGTCGCCCTCCGCCGCTATAAGATAAACGCTTTTTACTGCATTTTCAAGGTTCAGCGTGATAGTAGTCTGATAAAGCTCTATGCCTGAAACCCTGTCACCCTGAAGGATGCCGTCCTGCCAGCCGTCATTTTCCTTAAATGAACTATCTCCAAAGGATTCTTCTAAGACGCTGTAAAACTCTTCCCTGATCTTATCGTCGATGCCGCCCTTATAGATAACCGCCGCATCATACACATCGATCTCCTCAAACTGGAAATTAGCGATATTTGATATCGAATCCTTTATACCAAAGCCGGTCAGAACAAGTGCGGTACAGCCCGCGATGCCCACTATCATCATTATCATACGTTTCTTGAATCTGAAGATATTTCTGGCAGTAACCTTGTGGAGGAATTTCATGGATCTCCACAGCGGCCTGATATATTCAAGGAATATCCTCTTGCCTGCAGCGGGAGCCTTCGGCCTTATCAGCTCTGCCGGCATACCCTGGAGCTCTCTCCGGCAGGCGAAAAATGTAGTTCCCATCGTACAGATAAGGGTTACTATGATACATATCACAAGCAGTCCCGGCGAATAATAATATATCGTCTTTTCGCCGTAATTATAAAGCATGGTATATGCTCTTGCTATGACAAAAGGGAACGTCCAGCAGCCGGCAAAGAAACCGGATATGCATCCGATCATGCCCGCACTTCCGGAATACAGAAGATATTTCAGAAGGATCGCACCATTACTGTAGCCCATGGCGCGGAAGGTTCCGATCTGTCCTCTCTCCTCATCTATCATTCTTGTCATTGTCGTTGAGCAGACGAGTGCCGCGATCAGGAAAAAAAATACCGGAAAGATCTTTGCGATATCACGAACTATACTTGTATCGCTGTCATAGCCTGCGTAGCCCGTATTCATTTTACGCGTAAGCACGTAAATCTCCGGGATTGGCACGCTTTCCTCCATGATAGGACGAAGGAAAAGGTCATCCAGTATAGCCTTTCGCCTTTCATACGCCATTTCTCCGAGGATATCCCTGATACTGTCCGTGTAACTGTCGATCAGCTCATCATACTCATCGGTATATATCTTCATGGAGTCCTGACACGAAAGATAAGCTTCCTTATAATATTCGAATGACATACCTTCCTTAGGGATAAATACAGCCGCTGTAACTCTTCCGTTTCCGATGGATGTAGTCTCCCTCTCGCCGCTCAGGTAAAGAGGCGAATTCACAAGGCCAACAACCTTATATTCCTTATATTTAAAGCTGTCTATGGCAGTGCTGTCATTTGAAGCGTCTATAGTTATAAGTTCTCCGAGATATTTGCTGCCGAATTTGTCCGCATCAAGAAGACACTCGTCAGGCTTTTCCGGCATACGTCCTTCTCTCAAGGCAAGCGTATTAACCTTCTCCGGAATACTGTATGCACGAAGTATATCTGAATCGCCCTTCAGATCTACATATATAAAGTCCTCATAAAATGAGCCCTCAAGAAGAACAGGGCTGTCCTCCACCCCCTCGCATTCCTTCTTACCGGCCTCGCCTGATGCAAAAAGGCACTCCAGCTTCTTCTCAAGCTTTTCTATCTCTGTGTCTGTAAAGCCATAGGTTGAGATCAGCCTGTAATCATAGAACCTATGCTCCCTGTAGAACCTGTCGGCAGTACCGACCATGGTCTCCTTGGTCACCTTAAGTCCCGCGAAAAAGCCAACCCCAAGCATTACAATAGCAAGGATAGCAAAAAATCTACCCTTGCTTCTGTTAAATGTCCTTATTATATTTTTCAGATATGCGCTTTTCATAAGAATACCCCCGCTATCTGAACCGGAATCGACCGCTGCTTTTACAATGCTCCGACCGCACCCTTGATGAGGAAGCTTACAAGTCCCATTATAACTCCGGCAAGAACAACTCCTGCCATAGCTGCTGAAATACTCTTCTTAAAATCCAGATCAAGAATACTTGCTGCAAGTGTTCCTGTCCACGCTCCTGTTCCCGGAAGAGGTATTCCTACAAAGAGAAACAGTGCAAAATACAGTCCTTTGCCGGCCTTTGCCTTAAGCTTTTCGCCGCCGTGTTCACCCTTCGTAAGACAGAAGGTGAAGAATTTACGAGTGAACCTCTTGTCCTTACCCCAGATAAGTACCTTCCTTGCAAAGAAGAAGATAAATGGTACCGGAATCATATTTCCGACTATCGCGATAAGATAAGAAAGCGGCATATTAAGCCCGAAACCTACCGCATACGGAATAGCTCCTCTCAGCTCTATGAGCGGAACCATCGAAATAAGGAATACTAAAAAGTATTTGTTCATTTTTAAAAAACCTCTACTGTTAAGACTATATGTTTATATAAACATACGCAAAGTTCCGTTTTCTGCGGTTTTCCCGCATTTTCCAGAATAACTCGTTAAGTCATTATATATTATTTATTATTTTATGCCAACTAATTTTTGACATATACTTTAAAAGTATTCTGTCTCTTTAATCCTCCGCCGTTTTTCTTTTATCGATAATTGTATGGATAAGCCACATTATCACAGCTCCTGCCGCTGCATATATAATTCCAAGAAAATTTCCTCTGGAGCTTACCTTGGCAAGGATGAAAACATCCCAAAGTGAAATGATGCTTATCACCATTCCTAAGATGCAGAGCATAAATACTACTATTCTATATAGATTAAGCGGATGCAGCAGCCTCCAGAGCAGCACAAATCCGACCGTTGACAGAAGGTAGGTTCCCGCAGCTCCGATCTCCATATTCGTCATTCCGACAAGGGGTCCTGTAAGCATCAGTACCGACACGGCCACGTACGAGAAGACTGCTGCCGGAAGCGCACCCTTTAAGGTTCTTGTCAGGAGCCTGCCCCTGCGGCGCACGGTATTATCCTCCATAGCAAGAAGAAATCCCGGAAGTCCGATGTTAAACATGGAGATAAGCGATATCTGCGTCGGTTTAAGCGGATAATGGAAGGTAAGTATTATCGATGTAAGTGCAAGCAGAAATGAAAATATATTCTTATAGAGGAAAAGTATGCCGGATCTCGTCATATTATTAATGATCCTTCGGCCCTCGGAAACGATCTGCTTCATATGTGAGAAGTCCGAATCCATAAGAACCACCTGCGCCGCCTGTCTTGCCGCATCACTTCCGCCACCCATGGCGATGGAGCAGTCGGCCTCCTTCATGGCGAGGATATCATTTACGCCGTCTCCGGTCATAGCTACCTTCTGGCCGTTCTTCTTGATAGCATCAATGATACTCTTCTTCTGTTCAGGCTTCACTCTTCCGAACACAGTGTATTTCTGTACAGCCTCAAGGTAATCCTCTTCATTTATAAGTCCTGATGCGTCCACATATCTTTCGGCTCCGGCAATGCATGCCTCTTTGGCAACTCTTGAAACCGTCAGCGGATTATCTCCCGATATGACCTTTATCTCAACGCCCTGCTTCTCAAAATATGTAAAAATGTCCGGCGCTGCAGGTCTTATCTCATTTGCAAGACTTACGAAAAGCAGAGGAACCACCTTTGCCTCATCCAGAACCTGCACAAATGCAAGAACTCTGTGGCCTTTGCCGGCGTATACATTAATTAACTCCCTGTTTTCCTGAAGAGAACGCTCAGATAAGATAAATTCCGGCGCTCCAAAGCGGTAAACCGCATCCTCTGTGCGTATCTCCGAATACTTTGTCGAGGATGAAAACGGAGTTATCTCCACAGCCTGAAGCCTGTCCGGAGTCTTAAAATGCTCTCTCATCGCGTTCATCGTAAGATTGTTATCCGGAACTGTATGAATATATCCTGAGAGAAGGTTTTTCCTTACTGAAAGAAGATGATCTTTGGAATTCGCATCTTTCGTATCTTCCATCAATGCTCCGGCGCAGGCTTTGTCTGCTGCCAGGGAACCTTTTTTTGCCGGATCATTTACTTCTTTCTCTCCTCCAGCCGGCAGAAAAATGTCTGTTACAGTCATTATCTCGCTGGTGATGGTTCCGGTCTTATCCACGCAGAGAACATCAACTCTCGCCAGCGTCTCTATACTCTTCATGTCATGAAGCAGAACCTTATGCCCGGCAAGCCTTGCAGCGCTCATGGTAAGTGCAGCCGTAAGAAGCAGGTAAAGCCCCTCCGGTATCATGCCGACAACCGCTCCGACCATAGCAACTATGCCATCCTGCAGGCTCTGACCATTTATCAGCACGGAATTTATGACCATCAGAACCGCTATAGGGATAATGATGATCCCCGCAACGAGGATGATGGTCTCGATGTCCTTTATCATTTCCGATTTCTTTTTCTTAACCTCCTTGGCCTTGGAGGTCAGTCTTGCGGCGTAGGAATCTGCACCGACATGGTTGAGTACCGCCCTGCAGCTTCCGGAAATGACAAAGCTTCCGGACATCAGAGTGCTTCCGGCCTCCTTCTCTATCTCGTCAGCCTCGCCGGTAAGAAGTGCTTCATTTACTGAAATCCTTCCTTCTATAACCTCTGCATCCGCAGGTATCTGCTGTCCGGAGGAAAGCTCTACGACATCGCCCAGCACTAACTTCTCCATGTCTACCTTTTTGGGCTTTCCATCGCGGATGGCCGTGTATTCGGTAACATCCAGAAGAGACAACGCATCCAGAACCTTCTTGGCGCGGAGCTGCTGAACGATTCCGATGATCATATTTGCAAAAACTACAGGGAGAAATGTCAGATTACGATATGCTCCGACCATTATCACAAGGAAGGCCAGGCCGAAGAAGATCGCATTAAAATATGTAAAGATATTGCCGAAGAAGATCGATGCAATGCTCTTCGATGAACTATTCGGCAGCCGGTTGGATCTTCCCTCGCGGATAAGCCTCTCCGCCTCTAAAGAGCTGAGACCTGCAGCTTTCCCGGAAAATGCGGTATGATTATTCATTTTTTCATCATTTACTCTCTTCATGCGCTGAATCCCTATATCTTTTACTGATCAATATACAGCACTAAAATCCAAAAAAAATCAACCCTGATCCCCTTAAAAATCATTTTATCATATTAAAGGTGTGATGGAAAATTAAAATATTCTAAACAAAAAGGGCCGGGCACTATCCGACTGATAATGCCTGACCCTTATAAAAGCCTTTATGAAATATTACTCTGTGATCTCAATACCCTTAAGAAGTGCTTCAAGCTCTTCCATTGTTGCACCGTAGTTGATGCTTACTACAAGGCTCTTTCCACCTGCAGCTGTTGCAAATGTATAGAAGCCATCGCTTATAGCACCTGTCCATGTAACTCCGTTTACTTCAATTTCCTTCTTCTCAACCTCAAGACCTGACATGATGCTGTCAACTGCTTCTTCAGGTGTACCCATCATACTGACATAACTTACAACACCGCCTGTTGTATCGTTCTGCATTACATACTGAGAAGGAGCTGCATCCTTCATCTCTGTATAGCCTTCAGGAATACCAACCTTTGCGCCTGTCATTTCAATATTCTTTGCATATGTAGGAGCTGCCTCAGTTGTTACTTCCTCGGTTGCAGGTGCATCTGTTGTTGCTTCCTCAGATGACGCTTCCTCAGATGACGCCGCCTCAGATGACGCCGCCTCTGTTGTTGCTGCTTCTGTTGTGTCTGCAGTATCCTTTGATGCATCATACTTAAGTGATCCGAGAACTGCCTTAGCCTCTTCACTGTCATACTTGAAGCCTGTAGATGAAACACGGATAAGCTTTCCGTCTACTGTTGCAAATGCCTCAAAGCCGTATCCGCCCCAGCCGTCGCTGTACTGGAAGCCTTCCCACTCTGCTGAACCGAAGGTTGCTTTGAAATCTGTCTGCTCATTTGTATAAGTCTTCTTGTTATAATCGTAATTTTTCTTGATACTTTCTTCGCTATCTGCGCTGAAGCTGAAGCCTGAAAGGCTTGACTTCTTGACAGAGAAATATCTTGTATCGTTCTCATCAAAGACATCACCGATACTAAATGTCCAGTCAGCCGGTACATCTACTGACCATCCGCCAGAAACCTGTGTTGATGCTGCACCTGTTCCTGCCTCTGTTGCAGGCTCCTCTGTTACAGCTGCATTTGTTGTATTATTATTGTCACTTTTGTCGCTTCCATCGTCCTTGCTGCCGCAGCCTGCAAGACATGCACACATACCGAGTGCAAGAAGCATACTTGTTAATCTCTTTTTCATAGTTTTCTTCCTCCATTTAACTATCACTAATTTTTTATAAGAAATGTTTATATCACGATTATTACAAAATGTCAAATTCTGCGACTTCTGTTTCAGGCTATGCACTTTTTATTTAAGAGGCTATATGCTATAATCGGTAATATCAACAGCAAAATGGGGTGACGGCAAAATGGCTTATGTTGAATTTCAAAATGTCAGTAAAGTGTATCAAAGCGGCGATGTGAGGATCGACGCTTTAAAAGACGTGGGCTTTACTATAGAGAAGGGCGAGATCTGCGTTATCGTCGGTCAGTCCGGTGCCGGAAAGACCACTCTTCTTAATATTCTCGGAGGCATGGACAAGCTGACCTCCGGCAGGATACTTCTTGACGGCAAGGATATCTCAGGCTTTAACAAGAGGCAGATGGCCACCTACAGAAGGCGTGATATCGGCTTTGTATTTCAGTTTTACAATCTGATTCCGAATCTTACAGCCCTTGAAAATGTAGAGATCGCTTCGCAGCTTTCTAAAGATCCGATGAACCCGACAGATGTACTGGATAAGGTCGGTCTTACCGACAGAGCCGATAATTTCCCGGCTCAGCTTTCCGGCGGAGAGCAGCAGAGAGTTTCGATCGCAAGAGCTCTTGCCAAGAATCCCAAGCTTTTACTCTGCGATGAACCTACTGGTGCACTGGATTACGAGACCGGCAAACAGATACTTCAGATACTCCAGGACTGCAGCCGACAAAGGGGCATGACAGTCATCATTATCACTCATAACTCAGCGCTTACGGCTATGGCGGACCGCGTCATCAGAGTGAGAAGCGGCCAGATCTCTTCAGTAACCGTAAATGAAAACGCTGTACCGATATCAGAGATTGAGTGGTAGGATATAAAAAAGTACGGAGACAAAACGATGAAAGATAAGCACCTAAAAGGATGGAAATATTACTTTTCATTAAGAACCGTTAAATTCCTTAACGTTTTGATGATCGCTTCTCCGATTGTGGCAGCATGGTTTGGTTATTATGCTTATAACCAGAAACTGCAGATAACCGGAAGAAAAAGCCTTGTGATAATAGCTCTTTTTGTAATGATCTATATCATTCTCGGCAAGGCTTATTCCGCTTTCCTTGTATCATATAACCGTATATCCGAAATGTTTCTTGGGCAGATGATCGCCATTTTGATCGCTGATGCAATTATATTTGTCATTTTATGGATCAATAACTGGATGGGTCCGTCCATATGGCCTTTCCTGCTTGCACTTTCCGCACAGCTTTTATTATCGCTGATATGGTGTTTTTCAGCTCATAAATGGTATTTCCACACATTTCCGCCAAGTTATGCGGCAATCATATATGACCAGAGAGAGGGTCTTGAAAATCTTCTTAAGGAATATGGTCTGGACAAGAAATATGACGTAAAGCTGGTGATGAATGTCCATAGCTGCCTGGAGGATCTAACTGTCCTTAAGGATGTGCAGACCGTCTTCCTAAGCGGCGTTCACAGCCATGAAAGGAATATCATCCTGAAATATTGTGTGGAAAATGACATTTCCGGCCTTATCATCCCGCGAATAGGCGACGTTATAATGAGCGGAGCCCACCAGATGCATATGTTCCATCTGCCGATGCTGCGCGTTGAAAGATTTTTTCCAAACCTGGAATATCTTCTCGCCAAAAGATTTCTGGACATCCTTCTGTCCGGAATTCTGCTGATACTTTTATCACCGCTTTTCCTGATCATAGCTATAGCCATAAAATTGCAGGATCACGGTCCGGTATTTTACAAACAGGTCCGTCTCACCAAGGACAGAAAAGAGTTTAAGATCATTAAATTCCGTTCCATGAAGGTAGATGCTGAAAAGGATGGCGTTGCAAAGCTTTTTTCCGGGGAAAATGACGAGCGTATTACCAAAGTCGGAAGGCTTATCAGAAGATACCGCTTAGATGAGATCCCTCAGTTCATTAATATCCTGAAGGGCGATATGAGCTTCGTCGGTCCAAGACCGGAAAGGCCAGAGATTGCAGAGCAGTATGAAAAAGAAATCCCTGAATTTAAACTAAGACTTCAGGTAAAGGCCGGTCTTACAGGTTATGCTCAGGTATATGGAAAATATAACACTTCTCCATATGACAAGCTTCTCATGGATCTTACTTATATTGCAAATCCGGGGATCAGACATGATCTGGTATTATTCTTCTCCACGATCAAAACTCTCTTCCTCCCTGAAAGCACGGAGGGAATCGCAGCAGGCAAAATAACTGCGATGGACTTTGGAAAGACAGATAGGAAAACAGAAGATAAGAAGAAAAATAACCAATAATATAAAAATGAGAGCAGGTACATTTAAACCGGCTCTCCTTTTATATTATTCACCTATCGCTTTATCAATCACTGAAATGATCTTTTTCTTATTGTCACAGATCAGAAGAACCGCATAATCGCCCTTACTGTAGAGCTTGGCGTCCTCCACCCTCTTAACCTGATCAGCTCCATAGGATTTGTAGATATTTGTACGGTCCTTAAGATGACTTCGAAATGAATCCATTACCTCGTTCATATCTGAAATATCCTTCAGCTTTACAACCGCTATCTCGTCAGCCTTTCCTTCTGTAGAATATGACAGAAAGAAGCTGTCTATCTTACTGTATTCCACGTCTGAAATATAACTAAAGAGCCTGTCCGCATCAGCTGCTTCTGAATTAACGGTTGTCATTTCCGGAAGACCGTCTGCTGCTTCGATCACCTCTTTTGAAAGGTCGTACATACTGACCGTCTGTGCCTCTGCCTTATCAGAGTCTGCTTTATCTTCCGTACTCTCATCTGTGACCTTAATTGTAAGCCCCTCGTCCGAGCCTGCTTCATCGGCATCCTTACCGCAGCCGAAGAGAGATGATGCTGCCGCCAACAGAAGAGCCATGACCATTAATTTCTTTTTTACTTCTAACATATCTTCACCTTACCCTTTTTCATATTAATCATATTTATATTATTAATTACATTTTATTAATTATCATAAAATGTATAATTTCCGATTATATCGCTGAAAGCATCATTTATAGCGTCTTCCATCTTCTGCTTATCTTCTTCACTTAAAGCATCCATATCTACCACCTTTGCAGCAGTAGTATTATCATCATCGTACCAACTGAAACATACAGCAACCAGAATTCCTTCAGCGCTTCTTGCTACATTCACATTAATAAACAGCTTATCGGCATAGCTTTCATTTAATCTGTTGGTCAGCTCAGTTATCATTTTGACAGCCTTGATGCATTCTTTTTCTTTATCTTCACTAAAGATATACGAGAGTGAACTCTTCTTTTCATCCATAGCTTTTCTGATCTCCTTTGGAATATCATAGATATTCTGCGGCTTTACTGCCTGCTGATACATAACATTGTATTTCAGACTGTCCGCCGTAGGGAATAACTCTCTGTCCCAGTTCTGTGAAAGTCCCATCATATCATCACTTAAGTTAAAGTTTTGATAACCGCCTCTTCCTACATCTGAATAAATGTCTGTGTGATACCAGTCACCATCTATCCTGACCAGATCCCATGAATGATAACACTCCGAATTGTGAACAACCTTGCATTCGATATCAAGCATATGCATGAAGAGTCTGAAGGTTGTTGCATATCCTACGCAGACAGCATTATGATATTTCAGCACTCCATAAGGATTATCTGCATCTGACATGTTTGATGGAATAACTGTAAGCATTCCATGATCCTGTGCAAGATTCGTGGTCATCCAATCATAGATTGCTTTCTCCTTCTCATAATCCGTCATGTTCGGCTTTATCACTTCCTTTATGACCTTTTCTGCCATGTCGAGAACTTCCTTCTCTCTGTCAGAAAGAGACGATCTGTCGCCTGACTTATATGCATCGGAGATTTTTCTGGTGGATCTGATAACATAATTATCTGCTATACGTATATCATTTTCTCCTTCTCCCGTATCCTTATCCGCTGCATCTAAAACATCATCCATGTCATCGAAAAACTCACTTGTATTATCTGATACGCCATTTTCTTCCGAAAGCTTTTCATCAAATGGATTCTTCTTATATTTTTCAGCCTCCTTACCGCCGTAAATCTCCTTCTCATCAAGGATCTTCACAACCTTGTCGGTATTCTTATTATTATCGTTCAGCTTTTTGATACAAGTCACACTGAGGGCTGTATTTGCTGCAAGCGCTGCGATAAGAATTCCTATCATTACCTTTTTGCCTGCATCAGAGGATCCTTTGGTCTTTTCTTTATTAATACCTGCCTTTGTGTCCACATCTTCAATGATCCTGCTCCAGACCTTCTCCTTCTCGGATTTGATCTTTCCTTCAAGCTCCTCATCCCTGCTGCTCAGATTATTCATTTCTTCCATAAAAAAACTCCTTTTTAAACCAAAAAAGGAAGCTGCGGGTCTAAAAAGATCCTGCGGCTTCCCTTTAAACTACCTTACAAGCTTTATTATATCCGGGCACACTCCCAAATCAATAAAGCCTTCCTTAAGGCACTCTGTATAATTCTTAAGCTTTTTTATAGATTAATTCATTTTTTATAAATATTCTCTTTAAACCTGTAGTTTTGATCTCTTCCTACAGATTATCAATGATCTGGCGATGTATCTTCTTGAAAAAGAAGCTGGACATCACGAGGGATGCACCCTCGGCTATAGGAAATGCCCACCATACATTTGTTATAACTCCTGTCTTGGACAGAAGCCATGCTGCCGGTATAAGTACAACCAGCTGTCTTCCTATAGAAATGATGAGCGAATACATACTCTTCGAAAATGCCTGGAACACGCTTCCCATGGCGATACATGTACCCGCAAGAGGGAAGGACAGACAGATTATCCTGAAGGCCGGAACTCCAATCTGAAGCATTTCATCATCCGGATTAAAGAAGCCCAGCAGCTGCTTCGGAATAAGCAGGAAGCAGAGCGTTCCGATAAGCATTATCGAAACCGCAAGGAATATCGCAAATCTTAAGGCTTCCCTGATCCTCTCCTTCTTTCTCGCTCCGTAGTTATAAGCAAGCACCGGAATTATACCATTGTTAAGACCGAATACCGGCATAAAGAAGAAGCTCTGGAGCTTGAAATATGCTCCGAAAACTGTGGTTGCCATATTTGAAAAAGTACTGAGGATCTTGTTCATCATATATGTCATGACAGATCCGATCGACATCATAAGTATAGAAGGCACGCCGACTATAAATATCTGCTTTATGACCGCTCCCTCAGGAGAGAAAACTCCCTTAAGGCTCAGCTTGATCTCTTTATTGAACCTGATATTAAGTATAAGTCCAATGCAGGCTGCAACGCACTGGCCGAGAACTGTTGCTAGTGCCGCTCCTGCGACCTCAAGCCTTGGAAATCCGAAATAACCAAAGATAAGTATAGGGTCGAAAATGATATTTATGATAGCTCCGGTTCCCTGTGAGACCATGCTGAAGATGGTAAGACCTGTTGACTGAAGCAGTCTTTCAAAAGTCATCTGGAAGAAAAGTCCAACCGATAATGAATTACATAACTTAAGATAAGTTGTTCCGTAATCCACGATAACCGGATCACTCACCTGACTCCTTATAAATGCCTCAGCAGCAAAAAGACCTACCAGCACAAATACCAGAGTACTGATGATCGTGATGAATATACCATTATTGGCTGCTGCATTTACGCGGTCATATCTTTTCTCGCCCAACGATCTGGAAAGAAGTGCATTTATACCTACTCCGATTCCCGAACCGACTGCGATCATAAGTGTCTGCAGCGGAAATGCATATGTTACTGCCGCAAGGGCATCTTTACTTACCTGCGCAACGAAAACGCTGTCTACTACATTATATAGAGCCTGTACAAGCATCGAAATCATCATCGGAAGAGACATTGATATGATAAGCTTCTTTACCGGGACAACGCCCATTTTATTCTCTTTAATCTCTGCTGACTGCTCTTTTTTCTCTGATTCTGACATTTTTAAACTCCAAATGTATAACTAAAACCTTTTGTCCGGCAAATCTCGCCGGGATGAAACATCCACTGATTTTATTCATCAAAAAGCGGTGTCGAAAAATATCTTTCTGCTGTATCCGGAAGAACTGTAACTACCGTCTTGCCTTCTCCAAGCTTCTTTGCAAGCTTAAGCGCAGCGGCAACATTTGTACCGCTTGATATTCCTACCATGAGACCTTCCTCTCTGGCAAGACGCTTGGATGTTTCGATAGCTTCTTCATCCGATACAACATAAATATAATCATAAATGGTCTGATTAAGGATATCCGGGATTATACCGTCGCCGATACCCATCTGCAGATGTGTTCCAACAGTACCGCCTGCAAGGATTGCTGCGTTCTGCGGCTCAACTGCCCAGATCTCAACATCAGGATACTGACGCTTTAATACCTCGCCGATACCTGTTATGGTTCCGCCTGTTCCGATACCGGAACAGAAACCGTGAATAGGACCCTCTACCTGCTCCATTATCTCCAGAGCAGTATGCTTTTTATGTGCCATTGTGTTATTTGGATTCTCAAACTGCTGCGGAACGAAAACCCTCGGATCCTCCTCCTGCATACGAAGCGCTGTTTTTAAGCATTCATCTATACATGCACCGATATCTCCGGCATCATGTATAAGGATCACCTCTGCGCCATAATGCTTTACAAGCTTTCTTCTCTCCTCACTGACCGAATCCGGCATAACGATAACAGTCTTATAACCTCTGACTGCACCGACCATGGCAAGTCCGATACCCTGATTACCGCTCGTAGGTTCTACAATGATAGTGTCTTCTTTGATCAGCCCGTCCTTTTCGGCCTGCTTGATCATATTAAGTGCTGTTCTTGTCTTGATAGATCCTCCGGCATTAAGAGCTTCCATCTTAACGAGTACCTCTGCACTGCCTGGCTCAACCATTTTATTGAGCCTTATAAGCGGTGTATGACCCACCGCTTCAAGTATGTTATTACAAACCATGATATCTCCCTCTATCTTGATTTATAGAAAAACAATAAAACTATTTTATACTTCAATGATATATGCGGTCAAGAAGAAAAAAAATATAATCCATTATAAATGAAGCGTATTACAAAACCGTTCCTCTCTCCCTGCCGTCAATAAAAAAAGCCGGAAACCTTCTCAGGTTTTCAGCTTTTGAGAGGCGCCAACCAGATTTGAACTGGTGATAGCGGTGTTGCAGACCGATGCCTTACCACTTGGCTATGGCGCCATATTTTATAATTTCATAGGCTTCTTATGAAGTTATGAGCTCCCCGAGTTGGGCTCGAACCAACAACCCCTCGGTTAACAGCCGAGTGCTCTACCATTGAGCTATCGAGGAAGACTGTCTATCAGAACAACCTTAGTTGCTGCTGTCTTTACTAAGCGGAGATGGAGGGATTTGAACCCTCGCGCCGGTTACCCGACCTACACCCTTAGCAGGGGCGCCTCTTCAGCCACTTGAGTACATCTCCAGTGCCTAAAATCCCTTACCAAGTTTCTGTCCACTGCGTGAATCTGAAAATCTTAGGTGAATTATTAGGTTCGCATGTGATTATTTTCTCTCAACACGCTATAATAACTTAACAAAAATATGCAGCGATGTCAAGAGTTTTTTTATTATATCATTTCAAGATAAACAAATATCCCCCCGGTCGTAAATGATATGTACCCGGTATTCCGAATACATATCAAATACTTCCGGGGGAATCTTTAATAATTATCAGTTGATCTTATCATAACTATCCGACTGCATTTAGTCTTCATACTGACCCGATTCAATGATAAGGGTTACAACGTTGCTGTAGAGAACTGTATCTCCGTCAGTTATCTTACATCTCCACTTGTAGGCAGTCTTTTCTGCGGTTGCCTTAAATGTGATTATATTTGTAGCATTTCCAGGTGCTGTGCTGTTTACCCACTTGCCGAATGATGTCATAACCTCCCACTGGTAGGTAGGTGCAATACCTGTTGCTTTAACATAGAGTTTAACCTTATCTCCCTCGCTTGCAAAGATAGTTTCAGGCTGCTTAACAATGAATGTTACGATATCAATACCGGCTGCCTTTGAGTATTCAACCCATGTTCCGTTTGTAACCTTACATCTGAAGAGATATTTGCCGTATTTTGCTGACTTAACATTAACTGTCAGATGTTCTGTATCACATCCTTCAGCAGAACTCTTCTTCCAGGTTTCTCCGCCATCTGTACTTACCTGCCACTGGTAGGTTGCAGCTGATGATCTGCTGCTAACACTAAAGGTTGCATCCGAACCGATAGTTGCTGCTGCGTCTCCAGGCTGTCCATTGATAACTGCAAGAGTGGTAAGCTTAACTGCGTCTGATATAACCACTCCGCCTGCTCCTGTGATAACACATCTGTAATACTTTCCGTTAAGAGCTTTTGTTGCTCTGAAGGTTATCTTGTCTGTATCACATCCTGAAGCGGTGCTGTTGCTCCAGTTTACTCCATCCTTACTGATCTGCCATACATATGTAAGATCATCTCCGGTTGCCTCAACACTGAATTTAGCTTTACTTCCTCTGATAACCTTTGCTGCTGCAGGCTGAGTAACTATCTCAGTAGGTCTTATTATAGTTACTTCTACAGATGATACTCCTCCCCAGGTATTATCCTGCTCATCTACTACCTTAAACCATACATAGTAGGTTCCGAATTCTACTGCTTCAGGGATATCTTCTGCATATTCTAATGCATCCGGTTCAACATTCTCTGTAGTTACGGCATACATCATTGTAAATCCATCCGGAAGGTCAGTCTCAGGTGTATCGATCAGCTGGAACGCCTGTCCGTTATATATCATGCCTGTCCTTGCGATAATCTCGCTCTTAACCTGACGGATAACAACCATATCCTCAGCATCCTCAAGTGTCTTAACCACTTCATCAGATACCTTAAGCTTCTGATCATCGGTCAGTGCATCATATGCTGTTCTTGCTGCTTCAACTGCTTCCTTGTCATCCAGAACGATTTCTTCTGTTGCCGGAAGACCACTTATCATTTCAACTACTGCTGCTGCCTTGGTTCTGTCATCTTTGATCTTGGCAAGCTCTGCATTCACTGCAGCCTTAGCCGCCTTAAGAGCTTCATCTATTGCTGCCTGATCTGCTGCTGCGTTGATCTTTTCTTTCTCTGCAGCTATTACATCGTCATATTCTTTCTGCTCTGCTTCTGTTGCATCATCTAATGCCTTGGCATCTGTAAAGTCATCAAGTCTTTCGCATGCATATTCTCTTGCTGCCGCAAGTGCTGCTGCGGCGGCTGCAGCTGCTTCTGCGTCTGCCTTTGCTGCTGCGGAATTCTGCTCTGCTGTTTCACATACATCATACAGAGCATTTGCTGCATTTACGATTGTCTGAGCTGCTGCTCTCTTAGCTTCTGCTGATGCATCTGCCGCAAGCTGAGCTGCAGCATTGATTGCTCCTTCGAGAGTTGCCTTTGCCGTTGTGATAGCATTCTTATCTGTATCGGAAGCGTATTCATCATTAGCTGCCTTCTCTGCTTCTGCCTTAGCCAAACCTGCAATTGTTCTGGCCAGTTTCAGAGACTCATCAGCTTCTTCCATTTCAGCTGCTGCCTCTGCTGCAGCTGCTCTGTCCTCTGCAATCTTTGCAAGTGCTGCATCAACTGCTGCCTTTGCTGCTTTAAGTGCCTCTGCTACTGCTTCAGTAGTAGCTGCAGCATTGATTGCTGTCTTGCCATCGGTTACTGCCTTATTGTATGCTTCCTTCTCAGCGTCAGTTGCGTCTGCGAGTGCCTTTGCTTCTGAATAGTCATCCAGTCTTTCACATGCTGAAGCTCTTGCTGCTGCAAGTGCTGCTGCGGCGGCTGCAGCTGCTTCTGCGTCTGCCTTTGCTGCTGCGGAATTCTGCTCTGCTGTTTCACATACATCATACAGAGCATTTGCTGCATTTACGATTGTCTGAGCTGCTGCTCTCTTAGCTTCTGCTGATGCATCTGCCGCAAGCTGAGCTGCAGCATTGATTGCTCCTTCGAGAGTTGCCTTTGCCATTGCGATAGCATTCTTATCTGTATCGGAAGCGTATTCATCATTAGCTGCCTTCTCTGCTTCTGCCTTAGCCAAACCTGCAATTGTTCTGGCCTGTTCCAGAGACTCATCAGCTTCTTCCATTTCAGCTGCTGCCTCTGCTGCAGCTGCTCTGTCCTCTGCAATCTTTGCAAGTGCTGCATCAACTGCTGCCTTTGCTGCTGTAAGCGCTTCTGCTACCGCATCCTTGTCAGCTGCTGCATTTATCTTCTCTATCTCGGCGTCTACAACATCCTTTATCGCTTTATCCTCATCCTGAGTAGCATCGCTGAGTGCCTTGGCATCTGCATAATCTTCTAATCTTTCGATAGCTGATGCCTTAGCCGCATTAAGCGCCTCATTGTTCTTCAGTTCTTCAATCTTAGCCTCAGCTGCTTCAAGTTTTTCAATTACATCACCGGAAATTAAAGCCTTCTCAGATTCTGAAAGTAATTCATATGCTGTTCTTGCTATCGTAACTGCTTCTTCATCGCTAAGTTTGATATTTTCCGCTGTCTCGATGGAATCAATCTTATCAACAACTTCCAGAGCATCTTCCAGATCACTCAGCTTCTTAGTACCTGCTCTTCCTATCTTATTATCAACTGCTGTTCTGATAGAATCCGGCAGCTCATCATAGGATGCAAGTAAATCTTTAATATCATCTTTATTATCTTCACCAACCTGTGTGATATCATTAATTCCTTCAACAAAATGGTTGATCTGTATCAGTATTTCCTTGACATTTGAAGTAGCATCTTTGACAGCTTTTTCTGCCGCATTAATCTCATCCTGTGTAGCGTCAGGATTATCTATAACTGCTACTGCATCTTGAATCGCTCTTGAAAGTTCGTCCGCTATTTCAGGATAATCCTCTTTAATTTCATTATAATAATTGTCAGCCGCATCGATTTCTTCACTCAGAGCTGCTTTATTTGTACTTACTGTTACTTCTACACATGCAGGCTCAGTACCGTTATAATTCTCATTTCCAACAACCATATACCAGACGTAGTAGGTTCCGGCTTCGGTTTTTGCAGGGATGGATGTGGTATAAAGGTTATCCGCAGGGGCTGAGTTCGTAGTGGTCACGGCGTACTTCATGGTGTAGCCTGCCGGAAGCGCGGTCGTCGGCGTGTTGATCAGTTGGATCGGACTTCCCGAGTACGTCATGCCTGTTTTTGCTGAAACCTCGCTCATGACCTGCAGGATCACAAGCTTGTCTTCAGCATCGGTCAGCTTCTTTAACGTATCAGCAGATATCTTCGCCTGCTGATCTGCAGTCAGGGCGTTGTATGCCGCTCTTGCCGCTTCGATGGCCTCCTTGTCAGTTATGGTCACTTCATCGGCTGCCGGAAGGGCGTTAATGGTATCGCTTACATCAGTTGCTGCTGCAGTGTCAGCTTCTTCTTTTTTCTCTGTTGTGGTCTTCACGGCATTCGCAGCTGTTTCCGTATTGCTCTTTGCTGTGGTCACTGCATCGATTGTGGTCGCATTGTCGATGGCGGCCTTGCCGTCTGTGATTGCCTGGTTCAGTGCTGCCCAGTCATCCGCGTCGTAGTCAGCCTCGGCCTTGCCGTCGAGCAGGGCATCGAGCTCGGCCTTGGCAGCGGTCTTCGCATCTGCTAGTTTCTCCGCCTTGGTCTTGATGGCGGGTGCGTTCTGGACTGCTGTCGTCTTTGCTGCGGTCACTTCATCAATCGTGGTCGCATTGTCGATGGCGGCCTTGCCGTCTGTGATTGCCTGGTTCAGTGCTGCCCAGTCATCCGCGTCGTAGTCAGCCTCGGC
>Ga0247611_10000600_pt1 | contig 72272 bp, 55 predicted proteins | sample 177DNAGHGhighgp2_FD_192422 | JGI IMG/M metagenome (GOLD analysis project Ga0247611, IMG submission 192422) | Sheep rumen microbial communities from Palmerston North, Manawatu-Wanganui, New Zealand - 1770 DNA GHGhigh gp2 | ecosystem: Host-associated > Mammals > Digestive system > Stomach > Rumen...
GGTCCCACCTCTTCCCATCCCGAACAGAGAAGTTAAGCCCGCTTGCGCCGATGGTACTGCACACCCGTGGGAGAGTAGGTAGCCGCCACTTTTGCTCAGGAACCCTTCAGCCGAAAGGCTGGAGGGTTTCTTCGTAATGGATAATGGACAATGTATAATGTATAATGTATAATGTATAATGGACAATGGATAATTGACAATGGACAATGTATAATGTATAATGAGTTTCTTGGGTTGAGCAATTGGGCATTAAATAGGGTAAAGATGTACTTTGGGATAAATAATAGGGTATTTTGGTCAATTATTGTTGATTTATTGGTGGAAAATATAATACCTTTGTCGGCGAATCATTCAACGATCTTCCTATTTTAAACTATAATGTCTATGTTCAAGAGATTTTTTCTGAGCACGTTGTTTGCTCTGACGTTTGGAGCCAGCGCGTTTGCGTTGACTGTTGACAACCTGCGAGTGCAGTCGTTGCGTAACCCAAGTGGCGTTGATCTTACCGCTTTGCAGTTCACTTGGCAGCTGCATTCCGATGAGCGTGGTGTTGTTCAAACCTCTTATCAACTCGTGCTCGCATCTGATGTTGACGGTGAGAGTGTTATCTATGACACGGGGGTCGTGCAAAGCCCGCAATCGGTTGGCGTTACCTTGAGTGCCCTGCCCCTGAAACCTGCCACACGCTACTATTGGAAGGTGACGGTGGCTGACAACAAGGGTGAGACTGCAACCTCTACCGAGACGGCATACTTCGAGACGGGGCTGTTGGGTAGCGGATGGAGTGGTGCCAAATGGATACAGGCCAGTGATTTGAAAGCAGATGAGGAACCTACGGAGGTCACCGACTACATCGTTGAGGGAAAAGTGCGCATCGAGCATACTGCAGCAGGACTCTGCTTCGCGATGCAGGACAACTCGAACTTCTATTATTGGCAGTTGAACACCGAGGGCGACTACCCGCGTTTGCGTCCTCATGTGTGGAAGAACGGCAACCCGGCCTGCCTCGATAATATCAATCTCACAGGCAAGGTGGCATTAAATAATACCGACGAGTTCACATTGCGCATAGAAGTCGTAGGCGCCCGACGTGCACGAACCTTCATCAATGATGTCCTTGTGGATGAACGGACAGGCGACTTCAAATATGGACGCATCGGTATGCGTGAGGATCATGGTGAGCGCGACGGACAACCCGAGATAGGCGTTTATGATGATATCCGTGTGACGACAAGCGGTGGTGCCGTGCTCTTCGCAGAAGATTTCTCGTCGGGCAATGGTTTTGCGGGTGGCACCGTGACCAACGGCAAGCTGCGCATCGTGGGTTCCACCAACGGTCATGTCCTCGTGTGGCAGAAAGTGTCCGATGGTACTCATGTCCACTATGCTCTCGATTATGATATGTACTTGGTGAAGGCCAGTGCTGCCGTCATTTTCGCCTGTACGTCCTCCAATACTTATCACATGTGGCAGATCAATGCCAACGACAACAGCAATCCTGCCGTGCGTCACCACACGTACATTAACGGCAATCTTAGTTGGAACGATGCTCAGTTCACGCAGTTCAGCAAGAACGAGATCTTAGGACACAAGCACCACTATCGCATTGAAGTCGAGGATAATGCTATCCGTACCTATGTGGACGGCACCCTCGTAGATACGTTCACCGACAACACAGGCACAGCTGTCATGGGTGATATAGGAATGCGCGTGGATAATAACACAGGCGAAGAGGCTTACTACGACAACCTCGTCCTTACAGAATATGATGGTGACGGCACACCGCATATCCGTCTGTCGGAGGACTTCGAGGATCTCTCGTCCGACTATTTCTTCGATGCTGCCATCGAAGAGTTTCAAGACAGTCGTATGTGCCACGTCAAGTCCGCTTCAGGCGAGAAGAAGGTGATGCAAACCACTACCGCAGGTATGCCTATGTTCCGCAAAACCTTCGATGTCAGCAAGGAAGTCGCTTCAGCCACACTCTTCACCAGCGGTTTGGGTGTTTACGACGTCTTCATGAACGGTCAGCGTGTCGGCCATGTACAGCCCGACGGCACAACGCTCTACGAAGAGCTCAAGCCCGGATGGACGGACTTCCGCTACCGTGTTTTCTATAGCTCGCACGACGTGACATCATTGTTGGCTGAAGGCAAGAACGCCATCGGTGCCATCGTCACACCGGGCTGGTGGGCAGGTGGCGTTATGCACGGCGCATACGGTTCGCCCGAGTTGGGTTTCCTGGCCAAGCTGCTCATCCGCTATACCGACGGCACCGAAGATATTGTTGTCAGCGATCTCAGCTGGCTGTCGTCCAAGGGCGGAGCCTTGAAGCTGGGAGATATCTACGACGGCGAAATCTATGATGCTCGCTTGGCTACCGACTGGACGGCTGCTGCTTACGATGACAGTAGATGGAACAGCGTTGTTGAGAATGTGGATTTCAACGGCGAGATCAATGCTTTCACCGGAGGTTACGTCACCACGATGCCGACCTTGTGCCAGCAGGTGAAGACAGCTTCCATCTATGAAGGTACAAAGAGCACGGGATCGGACTATGGCATGGCCAACGTCGTCAGCACCAACGAAGGTGCAGGCTCCGTCACCGTGAAGAAAGGTCAAGCCGTGGTCTTTGACTTCGGGCAAAACATCGTAGGATGGGTTATCTTTAAGGTTCGTGGCCGTGCCGGCAACCGTCTGAAGATGCGCTTCGTGGAGATGCTTAACGACACCGGTGCCCGCAACCGTGGCAACGACGGCCCCGGCGGTACGCCCTATCTGGCCAACCTGCGTTCGGCTAAGGCATCACTCTACTACACGCTCAGCGGCGCAGAGGAAGGCGAGAGCTACCATTCCTCCACCACCTTCTTCGGCTTCCGTTACTGCGAGGTTACACCTTCTGACGACGTCGAGATCCTCGCCATCGAGGCTCAGCCTGTCAGCTCCTCCACCGACGACCGCGGTTATGTAGAAACCAGTCATTCGCTGGTCAACCAGCTCTTCTCGAACATCACCTGGGGACAGCGTGGAAACCTGCTCAGTGTGCCAACCGATTGTCCGCAGCGCGACGAACGCTTAGGCTGGATGGCTGATACTCAGGTCTTCTCCTGCACCGGACTCTACAACGCCTACATGGAATCCTTCTATCGCAAATGGATGCAGGATGTTCGCGACGGTCAGAACGCCGAGGGCGCTTATCCCGGCGTAGCACCTGAATGCTGGGGCACGCCTTTCGGACAGACCGTTTGGGCTGATGCCGGCATCGTGGTGCCCTGGAACCTCTACGTCATGACGGGCAACAAGGAGATTATCCTTGAGAACTATGCTTCCATGGAGCGCTACATGAACTTCCTCTCCCGTCAGGTGTTTGATGGTTATAATTATAATGGTGGCGGTCTCGAATGGGGCGATTGGCTCTCCTTCGTGAGCACCGACACCCGCTACATCGCCGTGGCTTACTACGCCTATGTCACCCAGCTGATGGCCAAGATGTCGCGTGCGCTGAGTGAGAACGAGAGTGATGCCTACGCTCAGAAAGCTGCCCTGTACGATGAACTCTTCCAGAACATCAAAGCTGAGTTCCGCAAGCGTTACATCACACCTATCGTGCGCCAGACCACGCAGACCGCCCTGCTCATGGCAATGCAGTTCAACCTCTTGGAAGGCGATGAGGAGATCGAGAACTTCAAGACACGGCTCGTCAGGGCAATACGCGGCAATGGCTACAAACTGAACACCGGCTTTGCCGGCACGCCTCTCTTAGGTCCGACCCTCTCGCGCTTTGGCCTTAACGACTATGCCTACGACCTGCTCCTTCAGCGCAACTGCCCGTCGTGGCTCTACAGCGTTGATCAAGGTGCCACGACCATCTGGGAGCGTTGGAACAGCTACACCAAGGAGAGTGGATTCGGTGATCCCGGCATGAACAGCTTCAACCACTATGCCTACGGCGCAGTAGGCGAATGGATGTACCGTTATATGTGCGGTATTCAATATGATGAGGAACAACCAGGTTTCAAACACATCATCCTCCAGCCGCAGCCCGACCGTCGTGAGACGCTGCCCTCCGGACAGGAACTCATCACCTCGGCCAGCGCCCATCACAACAGCTACTACGGCGATATCCTTTCCGCCTGGCAGACGAGTGGCGATTTCCATGACTTCAGCTATGACTGTACCGTTCCAGCCAATACGACAGCTACGCTGTACCTCCCTGTCGAGAGCGAGCAGACAGCCGTCATGGAAAGCGGTCAGCCGGCAGAAGAAGCCGAAGGCATAGAATACGTAGGCTTCGAGAACGGCTGTAAGGTCTATCGCCTCGGCTCCGGTTCCTACCGTTTCACCACGGCGCTGAAGACCGCAGTCAACGATATCGTTGCGCCACAGCAGAGCGGTCCCATCTATGATCTTTTGGGGCGCCAGCTGCGCTCAACTGATGAGTCTCTCAAAGGGTTACCGTCTGGCATATACCTGTCAAAAGGCAAGAAAGTGGTTGCACATCCCTAATTGATGTGAAATCAATAAGTCAAAGAGCCCCGAGTATCCGAAATGATACTCGGGGCATTCTTGAACCCGATTCGGGTTGAATAGAGAAGGTTATAGTGTACTGGTTCCGTCCTATCGTCTCACCGATGCCTCGGTGGTGGTACTCCAGGTCAAGGAGGGTAGGGATGAAGGATGACGGTTACCACGAATAAAAAAGGCTGGCCTCGATGGCCAGCCTTTTATGTAATGGAATATCTTCGCGTCTTATGCAACAGTACCTGCGCCGCCGTCGTGACCAGCAACAGTGAGGGTGATCTTAGCACCTGTGGAGTGCTCTGCATCAGCCGTAGGAACGTCAACGTTGAAAGTAACAGAACCACTTGTAGGAACGGTGAAGGTGGTGGGGGCGCCCTTATAGGTCTGACCGTCCTTGTTCATGACTGTCTGGAACGTGTGGCTACCAGCGGGAAGACCAGCGAGAGCGTTCTTGGCAGCATCCCAAGAGCTGTAGTTCTGACCGTCGATGACGAAAGAATAGCTTACGCCTTTAGCGATCTGGCCCTTGATGATAGAATCAAAGTTGCCAGAAACGGTTGTGGTTGACTGCATCTCGTCATCATCCTTGCAGGATGTGATGCTCAGAACACAGATACTTGCAACTGCAATCATGCAGAGAGAAAGAAGAAATTTTTTCATTGTTTTGAATTAAATGATTAAAAGGGTTAATAATATTGTTTTTTCTTTACTTCGTTATTTGAAATCGTCATCGAGTATGCGTTGGATGTACTCTTCGACGAATCGGGGTTCCCAATAGTGAGCGGCGTGGTTCTGGTCGGGTTGTGTGACGAATCGTTGTCCCATGTTCTCGAACCAGTAGCGGAAGTAAGACTGCATGGAATATTCCCACGAGAAGTACTCTGGTAGCCGCACTCTGATGAATGATGTCCGCTTTTGTCGTTTGCCTCCGAAGGGTATGGCGAAATGGAATCCTACGTTATGCTCTCCTCCGGTAAGTATGCCGTACACGCCGATGGCGTATTCTCCGAAGTGGCGCGTGATGTCGAGTCGTCCGCCGTAGTCGCCGTAGAGGAAACGTCCGCCTTGCAGCTCGATTTGGAGTTTGGTGTAGGCCTCGTAGTAATCGGCGTGGATCATGCCGTTGATGTGGCGTGAGTTGCGCACGAACCCGAACCCTGTGAGGGGGCTGTTGTTGACCTTGTAGGTGATGCCTCCATCGACGTAGATGTCGAGGTTGCGACCTATGTGCACTCCAGCGCTGGCTTGCACGCCGACTCTTTGTGGGTGAAAGAATCCGGCTGCTGCCGAGGCGAAGATGTAGCGGTTGGAGATAATCTGCTGGCTGAGGTTGGCATTCCCAATCTGCACCCGTCGTTGTGGATCCCAACTTTCGAGCTTGTGTGCAATGGGAAATATGGGTTGTAGGGTCAGCCGCGAACCTTTCCACAGGGTGGTGGCGAGGGCTGGTGCCAGACAGACAGCGAAATCGAACAGGTGGTCGAGCTTGTTGTTGACGATGCTGACCAAGGGATAGACGGTGAGGTCAATCTTTCCTGTTGATGGGGCCAGAGCTTTCTCCTCGCGGAGCATGTCGGTCGCCGCTTTCATCTCCCGGTCCACACTCACGTTCCAAAGGTATCCTCGCTTGGATGCGTGAACGATGAGCTGTGGCATTTTATAATCGGTAAGCACAATCTCAAACTGTTGTATGCCGGGCTGTGCCTGTGCGATTTCCTTGATGGCCGTCGCCGCCGCTCTGAACGTGCCTCTGTAGGCTCTGTTCTCGAAGGTGGCGTAGAGGGTGTCATTTGAAACCCTGGCCTTGATGTCTTCTAATCCCAGTTGTTGGAGCGTTGCGATGATGGACACTGTCTCTTCAGTCTGTCCCCACAAACTCGCTTTTGACGAAAAACAGGCTAAAAGCACGGCTAAAATGACGTATGATTTGGTCTGTTTCAACGCTTCTTGGGATGCTTAATACCTAAATCGGTGCAAAAATACACTATTTATGTCAAATGTCCTTATCTTAGGCATTCTTTAACTTTTATTAATAGCATTTTCCTGTATTTTTTTGCTGTGGCGTTGGCCGAAAGTGTATTTACAGGGCTAAAAGTTGTTTGATAAGGGGCAAAACGGAGCGTTTGAGTACGGCGTCATTGAGGTAGTGTTCGCCGTCGAAGGTGGCGAAATGGGTGGTGCCGTAGGCTTTCTTGAACTGGGGTTGGCAGTTGACGCGCTTGTCGTGGTCGCCGAAAAGTCCGTGGACGAGGTCACGATCCTCAGGGGTGATGCCTTCGAAGCTGTGACGCTCCACCTCCTTGAACTGAGCGATCATGTCCTTATCGACCTTGAAGTCCTTGGCACCGTCCTGCCGAGGATTGCGGAAGGGCTTACGCCCCATGCCTCCGAAGGTGAGGAGACGTGCCATGCAGAAGGAAGGGTTGACAAGGATGCGCAGGTGGCCGCGCAGCTGCTCGGCATACATGGCACCCATGGAGGTGGCTACGATGAGGTCGGGCTGCAGGTCGGCAACCTGCTGGCGGAGGAAAGCCATGGCCTCGGCGGGCATGACAGGGATGTCGGGCGCGATGACCTCGACGCCGTGCTCGTAGAGCGCATTGCGGAGGCTGGTGGCCGTACCGCTGGATCCGCTGCCGGCAAAGCCGTGAAGGTAGAGGATGGATTTCATCTTGAACGTGAGGCCTCGCGGATGAACCGCGAGGCACAGTTATGGGTTATTTAAGTGAGAACTTAAGGGTCGTTTCGTCGTCGTCGGTTTTGGCACGGGCGATGTAGAGGCCACGGGGTAGGGCAGAGGTGCCGACGGGTGAGGACTGACGGATGCGGGTCGTCATGACGAGCTGTCCGGTCGTGTTGTAAATGTCTAAGCGTGCTGCCGGGGCTCCGCTGAGCTTCAGACTCGTGCCGTCGAAGGCGAGGAGGAGTTCGTCGTCAAGTTCCTGGTCGCGGATAGCATTCGGTTCAGGCTGCTCGAAGACGGGCTCTTGCCATACGGTGGCGAGGGTGGTGAGGACATTGGCCTTGCCGATGGTCGGACGTTCCATAACGTAGAGCTGCGAGCCGCCGTCGGGATAGAGGCCTACGGTGTGGTAGCCGTCGTGACTGCAATAGACGAGGGTGTCGGCCCAGCTCTTGTCCTTAGCGGTGAGGACGACGAGGCTGTTGTCCTCGTTGTTCAGCTTGAAGTCGGCGTGCAGCTGTGTGTCGCTCTCGTTCTTGTCGCACCAGATGATGAGATGTCCGTGGGCCGGAATCTTGGTGCTGTACTTGCCGTTGGACGTGGGTATCTGCCATTTCTCAGGCTCTTCGAGGTGGTCGGAGAGGTACATGCCCGCCACGTCGATGACGGCGTCGGTGGTATTGTAGAGTTCAATCCAGTCGCTCTTCTTAAAGATTTCGCTGACGTAGATCTCGTTGTCGGCGCTGACCTCGTTGATCTTCACGGGATGAGCGTCCCACGCTGCGGCATCGTTGGTGCCGATCTTCTCGAAAATGGCCTTCAGCGTGATGGACGATACGTTTTCAGGCAGCTTGTAGGTGGCTTCCGTCGATGCGATGTTGTCGTCGCTCTCCTTGGCATAGACCAGTTCGGCATCCCACATGACGTCGGTGGAGTTGGCCTGGTTGTTGTGTAGCTCCACGGCAATCGTGTTCGCCCCGTTCTTGAAGAGTGAAACGTCGAGCGTCATCGTGCCAGAGTCGGGGTTGCCATTGGCATAGGTCGTGGCAAATGTGTTGTAGCTGACGTCGCCAGCGGGCATGAGGTAGCGTCCGGCTTCCGTGCCGTTGACGTAGATGATGAATCCGTCGTCGGCCACCCAGTTGAGGGTGAAGCTTTCGGTGCTCTTGGGCGCTCCGTTGAGGATCACTTGCTTGCGGAAGTAATAGGTGGGACGTTTGTTGTTGTTGTCGCCGCCGAAGTCGAGCTCGGTCTGGTAGCCGCGACGGTTGTTGTCGCCTACGAAGTAGCCGAGCGGTGCGTTGCCGTTGGGCCACGTGTTGACGTAGTTGGAGGCGGTCCAGTCCTCGCCGTCGAGCGAGCCTTGGTCGTAGTAGTTCCAGTCTGTGCCCTTGCTGAAGATGGTCACGCCAGCAGTAGCCTGATTCGACTGCCAACCTTTGAAGCGGTAGCCGGCGGGTGCAGAGGCTGTGACGGCAACGGGTGCGAAGAGCTTGCCGGCGAACTTGCCCGTGGGCACATTCAGCCCGTTGATGAGCAGACCGGCTTCGTCGAGGTTCGAGGAGAGCGTGACGGCCACAGGTTCGTCGAGTCCGAAGTAGTTGCGTATATTATTAAAGGTGCTGTTCTGGCGGCTGGTGCTTATCCTGTTGATGATATCGTAGCCGCTGCCGCTGGCCGAGTGTCCGTCGGCGGCCATGCGGTTGATGATATCCGTGATGACATCCCGGGCACGTGTCGGTTCGAAGACACTGCCAGTGACGATGCAGCACTGGTCAACGAGCTGTTTCTTGAACTCCTCGTTCTGCAGCATGTTCTTGATGATAGTCACGAACTCTATCTCGCCCGAAATGCGATTGCCGTACTTGGCAATGACCTGAGCTCCATAAAGTGGGTCATAGGTCCAGTAGTTGGAGTTGTCGAAGAACCATGTGATGCCGTTGCCGGTGTTGAAGGCATGGTCGAGGTCGAAGAGTATGGCGCGGAAGCGGCTGTTGGACTGTCCCTCGGAGCGTTCGCGGAAACTCTTGATGTTGTTCTTCGGATAGTCGTTGCCGCCGAGGTAGAACTGCACGGAGAGGTAGTTGCACATCTCCTCGATATCGACGATCTGCTTGATGCGCTCGTAAACCAGGGCGTCGCCGGCGTTCTGTGAGAGGGAGTACCATTCGTCGAACACATCCCTCGTGCCCACCTGCTGCACGTAGCCGCTGTCGGGGCTCATCTTCCACTGGTCCATCTCGTCGTCGTCGGTACCGATGCCGTAGTTGGCAAAGCCGTAGTTCTTGTTGTTGGGCTCACGCAGGTTCAGCACGCCGATGTATCGTCCGTTTTGGTAGAGGTGTACGGGCTGGAACGACTGTGTCTCGACGTACAGCTCCGATGTTCTGACGACCTCCTGGATGGCGCCGTCCTTGATGCGCTGGCTGGTGTCGTTGCCGCCGTTGCGCACCTTGAGGCCTTTGTGACGCAGGAACGGTTTGTTCGGGAAGAACTGATAGTCCATGCGGTTCACGCCTTCGTACACCTTGTTGGCCTTGATGTTGAACGAATGGGGCGACCACGCACGGCTCCAGCCGCCGCTGGGCTCGATGCCTACTTCCTGGTTGAAGACGGCGACTCCCTTTTCGGGTGTGATAAACTCGATGTTGGCGGGTCGGTCCCAATCCATGTTCCAGTTGCAGTTGGCGGCCTGTCCGTTGCCAGGGCGTCCGTTGCCGTTGCCCTGAACGAAGATGCCGTAGTCGGGACCTGTGAGGTTCTTCGGGTCGGAGACGAGCGAGAGCACGGGCAGCGTGTAGTCGCGGTCTCTATGGATGAAGGTGCGCGTGGATACGGGGCTGGAAAGCATACCGTTTTTGAAGTAACGCACGCGAAGGACGGTCGTTTGGGTGATGGTGAAACGTCCGTTGCTGCTGGTTTCGCCGTTTTCCAACGTCGGCGTGCTGCCGTCGGTGGTATAGCGTATGGTGGCTCCCGAAGGAATGTTCATGACGCCGGCTGTGAAGTCGCTGTCGAAGAATCCTCCCGGCTTGTTGAACGTCGGTGCTTCCAGACGTGTCTCGGCGAAGACCGATGTGGTGTTCGTTGCGTTGGGCGTTGGCTGGTCGGTGTAAGCCCAAGTGCTGCCGCCGTCGGTGGTGCGGGCATAGGAGGTACGTGTGATGGCGGGCGGATAGTTGAACTCCGAGAGCACCGTGCCCTGCTCGTTGGAGATGGCGATGTAGCCGCCGTCGCAGTCGAGCTTGAAGTTTGTGGTCTTGGGCGTCCACCACGAGAAATGGTCGAACCACAGTGCCAGGAAACCCTTGGCAGGGATGGTGCCGTTGCGCGAGCTCTTGAGCGCAAAGCGGTGGCCTTGGTCATCCTGAACGTAGAGGCCGTCCAAGGCGACGGTTGCGTCGGTCGAGTTGTACAGCTCGATCCAACCGCCATAGTTGAACGACGGGTCGATGAACATGTCCACGTTGGCCTGCTGCACCTCGTTGATGATGACGGCCTGGGGCGACACCTCGTTGGCTTCGACGGTGATGATGCATCGCGCGCTGATGTTGTCGTACTTCGTGGACTGAGCCGTGATGGTGGTGATGCCGGGCTTCAGCGCTGTCACGAGTCCGTCGGCATCGACGGTGGCTACGGCTTCGTTGCTGCTGCTGAAGGTGACGCCCCTGTAGGTTGCATTGGCAGGCACGGCAGTGACTGTCAACTGCAGCTGGTCGCCCTGCTTAATGGTTGCTCTTGTTTTGTCGAGGCGTAATGAGGTGAGGACGACCACGTTGCCGTAGTACTCAAGCCTCCAGTTGTCGAAGAGTACCCAGTTGTTCACTGTCCATTGGTCGTTGTACAGACCGAAGGTCAGCGACTGGTTGGCCTGAAGCGTGACCTCCACCTTATTATCATCATAGTATCCTCGTTGGAAGAAGATAGCTCCGGACTCCATAGAGTTGGGGTAGTAGCGCACGTTGTTCCAACCTTCGCCGTAGCGAATACCCATGCAACCGCCTACGTCCTCGTTGAGATAGCAGGAAAAGGTGCTTACCAGCGGTGTCTCGTTGTCGTTGGCGTAGAGGAAGCAGGTCAGGTTCTCCGTTCCCTCGTCGTGAGCACGCACGGCAGCCTCGTTAAGTGCTCCTTCGCGGAAGTAGCCCTGGACGCTGACGCGGTAGCGGCCGGCGGGGAGCGAAGGTATGGTCTGGTAGATGTTCCAAGTGCCCTGCCAGAACTCCATGCAGTAGGCCGCAGCATCGCGGCCGCTGCTGTTTTTAATAATCGTCCATCCCGTGGTCGTGTTGTCGTCGTAACCTGGATTCTTGACGTACTGGTCGGTGATGTCAATCCATGACTGCGCACTGGCCATCGTCGCGACGGTCAGCAGCAAAGCAGTCAGTAAAGCTGTCTTTTTCATTATTGCTTATTGTGTTAGTTGTTCAAAGTAAACGGCGCAGACCTCACAGTCTGCGCCGCAAAGGTACGAACTATTTTTCGTTTCTTCGAAGCTTTTTTAGATATTATTTATCTAAAGGGGTAAAATAGTGTTATTTTAACACTTCAAAGGCACCAACCCTTCAAAAACTTTGAGCTTTGAGCTTTGAACTATTAACTCGTCAACTTGTCAACTTGTCAACTCGTCAACTCTCAACTTTTATATTCGGTTCTTCAAGGCCGTAGCCTTTCTTCTTATCGACGGCTTTGAGGTAAATCGAGATGAGCAGAGAGGCAATACCGAGTGCTGCCAGCATCACGAGAGCCCAGGTGTAGTTGAGTTCATGTGCGGCAGTACCTTCAGCGTTGGTCTTGGTCAGCACGATGCCGATAAGCGCGGGGAATAGTCCGAGGCCGATGTTCTGGATCCAGAAGATGGCAGCATAGGCCGAACCTATGATCTTCTCATCTACCAGTTTGGGCACCGAAGGCCACAGGGCGGCAGGCACCAGCGAGAACGAGGCGCCGAGGACGAGAATGGTGACGTAAGCCACCACCGTGCCGCCAACGGCATTGCCCTTAAAGGCAGGCAGGATGAAGGCAAAGGTCAAGTGGCACACCACCAGAAGAATAGAGCCGAGCATCAGCATCGAAGCGGCCTTGCCCTTATGGTCCACATAGCTGCCCAGGATAGGCGTGATAGCCACAGCCAACAGCGGGAACACGGCGAAGATGGTCTCCGCAGTGCCACGCATATAACCCATGTAGCAGTAAACCACCAGGGCAACCACGGCCACAGCCATGAGGCCAGTCTTCATACCTTTCTTCTTCTGGAAATTGCTGGCAAAAGCGCACACGGCAACAACCAGCATGATCACGTACTGAACAATGGTCACCGTGTTGCTCGCCCAGTAAGAACCTTCTTCGGCGGGGTTAAGCGTTAGGTTGCACTGCAGCATATTCACGGCGTATTTCTGGAAGGGGAAGATAGCGCTGTAGTAGAGCACGCAGAGCAGAGCTACCAGCCAGAAACCGAGGCTGGTAAAGATCTTCTGAAGGTCGCTGATCTTGAAGGGGTCGTCCTTCTCCTCGGCCTCGCCCGTCTGTGCATCAAGCCGCTTGTCCATGAAGAAATAGACGATGAACATGATCAGGGCGATGCACATCAGTACCACACCGAACTTCACAGAGTTCTCAACATGCACCTCACCGCCCAGCTTGGCAAAGAAGGGCGAGAAGATCATGCAGGTGGCCACACCCAGACGAGCCAATGCCATCTCCGAGCCCATCGCCAAAGCCGTCTCGCGGCCCTTGAACCATTTCACGATACCGCGGCTCACGGTGATACCGGCCATTTCGCAGCCGCAACCGAAGAACATGAAGCCCAATGCGGCGAGCTTAGCCGATGCCGGCATTCCGGCAGCAAAGGGTAGTATGGCGCCGATGATGGGTAGTTCGCCGTTCCAATTCAAGTGGTTGGTGAACCAAGCCTCTAAGCCCGTTCCCATGAACGACTCGCTCACGGCGTACCATTTAATCACGGCACCTGTGAGCATGACGGCTCCGGAGAGTATAGCGGTGAAACGCACACCCATCTTGTCCAGGATAATGCCCGCGAAGATGAGGAAGAAAACATAGACATTCAGGAATACCTCGGCACCCTGCATACGGCCGAAGGCGGCGCTGTCCCAACCGCGAGTCTCCTGCATCAGATCCTTGATGGGGGAGAGAATGTCCATAAAAATGTAGCTGCAGAACATGGCCAGCGCCAGCAGCAGCAACGCTGTCCAGCGCATACCGGCGCTGTCGCGTAACGTCTTTTGAATGGCTTGTGTCATAAAAGAATTTGATATTTTAACGATTAACGGTTTGCAAATAATGCACAATTTGGCTGCAAAGTTAATAAATGTAATCGTAGAAGACACAAGAAAAATATTTTTTAACACAAAAAGACTACAGACTACAGCGAATGAGGAAAGAAGAATATTCGCTTCGCTCAGAATGAAGAGTGAAGAATGAAGAGTGAAGAATGAAAGGATCCAAGTTTCGGGAGCTAAAGAAGTTCTTGAAGTGTCACGCTGACTTAATGCAAAAAAAGCCTCAAGGGTTTTCGTCAAAACCTTTAAGGCTTTTCGTCAGAACCCTTGAGACCATTTGCCGGAAGTCTTAAGGCCTACTTCCGACCCTCTTAAGAGGGTTTGCTGACCCTCCTAAGAGGGGTCGTCGTACCCTCCTAAGAGGGTCGGTTTGTCGTTATTTTCTGAAGAACGAGCCGCGCTTGCGTTCGGCGCCGGAGGCCACGCTGCCTGTGAAGCAGATGCGCGAGGCGCGCTCCTTGGCAAACATCGCCTCCGTGCCGGCAGCGTCCTCGGTGAAGGCCATGTGGTCCTCGATGGCCATCGACTTCGCCATGCCCTCGACGTCCAGGTTGTCTGTGCCGATGAGCGTGAAGGTCCAGCCCTGCTCCTTCAGCTTCTCGATGAGGTTCTTCACCATCTGGAGCGTGAACTCCGTCGAGGCGTTCTCGTAGCCGTCGGTGATGATGGTCACCAGCGCCTCGTCGCCGCTACCCATGAGGGCGTTCACCTTGCTCACCGCCTCGCCGATGGCATCGTAGAGCGGTGTGCAGCCGCAGGGCGAGTAATCCTTGTCGGTCAGCTCCTCGGTGTCGTTAGCGGACGTGTTGAAATACTTATAGCTGCGATGGTTGCTGTCGAAGAACAGGAGCGTCACGTTCTGCTCCAGCTCCGCGTGCTGCTTCGCCAGCAGGCGCACCGTGTGCAGCGTTTCGTTTAAGCCGCTGAGGGCTTGCTTCTGGATAACGGACATGCTGCCGCTTTCATCTACGATAATCAGATTGAAGATCTTTTTCATTGCTGTGATGTGTTTTAATGTTTAACTTTCTTGTTCTTTGAGTGCGCTCTCTATTATTATAAAGGAAGAAGCGAGAAAAAAATTAAGCACCCAGCGAACTTTTTTGTGTTAATAACCATGAAAAACAGCCCTTCAATCTTCCTTTGCTTCACATCTTCACCTATTCTTCACACCTGCCTTCACACTCTTATTTATTGGCTATCAACAAGAAATGAATGTCTGTGAAGATGTGAAGGACTTTTTTAGTTCTTTCGCGCGAAAAAAATAAATAGCATCGCCCTCCATCCGCGTTGGGACAGAGGGCGATGTAGAGTGTAGTCTGTTTCGCAAAACTTTTTGTTTTTTTGCGAGATCCAATAGTCAGTATAATGTGTTTCTTTTCACATGAACAGAAGAATGCTATTTGAATAGTGGTGTGAAATCAGACCAATCTTCAACTCGATACCCTCTGATGTCACGCACAGATTTTCGGAACCAGTCAATGGATTTTAGTGCTAAGATAGCACCTAAGACCTTGCCTAAATCATTGGATTCTATCATATAGGTACTTCCTTGGAACCAATAAAACTCATATTTCTCCAGGACTTTCTTAATCTCATAGTAAGCCCTGTTATATGGAGTCCCATAGTTTTGCTCCAAGTCTCTGATGACCATATCGAAACTGATGGCAAACATAATGTCAGGAAGCTTTGCGGAAATAGCAATCTTTGCCAAAGAAGATGTCACGGTCTGCTGTCTCAGCGGAAATCACTATTCCAACGAACGGATTATCTTCCACTTCGATGATACGCCCCTCTATCCAATCAGATTTGTGGGTTACTTCGGGTGATATAAGTACGTAATCTCCTAATCTCATAATTGATTCAGTTGGCTTTATTTCGCTGCAAAGATATAGGAAAATGTCAGACCTACCAAATTTTGAGCATAAAAAATCTAATGAGGACTTCCAAATGTTCTTATTATCCCCACCATTCCTCCAAAATTACACCCATTCTTTGTGCTTGGCTTGCATTATGGGCAGTATATAAAATAGCATCGCCCTCCATCCGCGTTGGGACAGAGGGCGATGTAGAGTGTAGTCTGTTTCGCAAAAACTTTTTGTTTTTTCGTCAAGGTTTACCCATCATCACTTGACCACAATCTTCTTGCCATCAATGATGTTCACACCACGCGGTGGCTTCGAAAGGAGCTGGCTAGAGATTATTTTGGGGAATTTTGGATGAGGGACTTGATGACCGACACCAATTCGTTGGCAGGGTCAACAATTGTACCCATTTCCTCTTCACTCACGGAAAAGATGCAATTGTAGTCTCCCTTCTCACGCATCTGTTCCATCCTTGTTAAGAAGCCACCCAACCGATCTTCAATGATGCCAGGCTTGATAAAATGGAGCCCAAGTTGACTAATCATGCCCGAATGACGCTTACTAGTCAGACCATTATGAATAAACAACGCTTGGACAGCATGAAAACAGGCATAGTAATAACGATTGGCAGCCAAATCCCATTGTTCCCAATTGCGGGCCATTTCAGCCTGTCTTAGGAAACGGTCGTCTTTCTCCAATTCAAGTCCAACCACAACTTTTCTATCTTCATTGCTTAAACTCATAAGACTATAGCATCTTCTAAGACATTATGGTAGAATGGAGTGATGCGACTGGCCTCCCATTCTTTTTTTGTATACATAATGGGATTAATCTCAGTTCCCAGTTCCCATCCCAACTTGGTCAAAGGATAAGTCACTGTATCATAGTCATGAGGAACCAGCTTGTCCTTATCAAGCACAATCAAGATGTCCCAATCGGAATCCCGACGGGCATCGCCTCGAGCCTGCGAGCCATAAAGCATGGCCGTTGCTCGTTGGGGCAGAGTCGTTGCCAGTGTTTTCTTGATGCTATCCAATATCTGCTGGTTCATTATTGTAGCTTTTGTTGCCGCAAAGGTACGCATTTTTTGTGATTCCACAAGTTTTTTACGTCTTTTTCTGTTTCTATTCCTCAAACGTCCTTTAGGCAGCACCCATTCTCACCAACCGTATCGCCCTCCATCCACGTCGGGACAGAGGGCGATGTAGTCTGTAGTCTATTACGAAAAACTTTTTGTTTTTTCGTCAAGGTTTACCCATCATCATTTGACCACAATCTTCTTGCCATTGATGATGTTCCTGATTTTCATGAGAAACTGACGAGTTGGCTCTATTCGCTCTGTCACTTCCGTTTCTGAGACATCATAAAAACAGTTATAGTCGGCTCTTTCTCTTAAGGATTGCATCTGAGAGTAGAAAGCACCCTCTTCGGGTGAAAAAAGGCCTGTTTTAACGTAATACTGATGAAAGCGGATTACGGCACCTTTATGGGTACCAACTTCGTATCCATCATAAATAAGTAATGCACTCACGGAGTGAAAAAGCACATAATACAGACGGTTTGCAAGATTGCTCCATAGTTTATTCTGCAAAAGGATAGTTGTCTCAGCAAAAGTACGCTCTGCTTTTTCAAGTTCCATTGAGACAACAATCTGCCTCTCTTCTTCCTTAAGATTCATACAATAATTGTTTATCTTCTTCTACATTATAATAATACATCGAATGAGGCCCATTCTGCCATTGGCTCTTCGTGTAAGTCTGGATACTGAACAACTGCCATAAATCGAAACCTGCAATCATGATAGGATAAGAATATTTGGTGAAATCATCTTTGCCGACCTCTGCCTTATCCAACAACAAGAGCAGATCCCAGTCTGAATTTTCATGATCCTCACCACGGGCGCGAGAACCATAGAGATAGAGCGAACTGCCCTTGGGTAGCACCTGAGATGCTACCTGCTTGATCTTATTGAGAATTTGTGTCTTTTCCATAACAGCAACCTCATTGACATTGCAAAGGTACTGCTTTTTTCCGATTCACCAAGCTTTCACACTTCTTTTTTCTATTTTATGTCTCAAAAACTGCATCGCCCTCCATCCACGTCGGGACAGAGGGCGATGTAGAGTGTAGTCTGTTTCGCAAAAACTTTTTGTTTTTTGTCAAGGTTTACTCATCATCATTTGACCACAATCTTCTTGCCATTGATGATGTTCACACCACGCTGTGGCTTTGATAGGTGCTGGCCAGAGATGGAATAGATGACATTGTCCAGCGATTTGATTCCATCCATGTTTAACCCCTCGATCGTTATATCATGTGTCGGTGAATAATTCGCAGGTTACTCTTTCAAAGGAGTTTCATCATATTGTAGTTCGTAAAATCCGACCCGTGATTGATAGTCTTTTTTATATCTTGTCTGCAACTGTTTGGGCAGAATCCTCAAAAAGTCTTCTATTGACCTATCTGAATAAATAGGTTTTTTATATTCGATATGGCCAGTCTTCAGAAAATCAGAAGAATATACTAAATGGCCTTTCTTATAATCATACATCAGTTCTTTAGGAACCTGAAAGGAATAGTAGATGTAAAAATTATGCGCATATTTCTCATTCACTTGCTTTTTAAGAAAAAAAGGAATAATATTAGAGACTTCTGTCAATTCTAATCTATCATCAAAACCTATGTGTAGTTTCATATTTGAAATACTCTCAATATATTTAAGATAAATCGTTGCTTGTTCATAAAATGCAATATGATAAATACCATTTTCATCAATGTCTATTAGTACTTTTAGAATCTTTCCTTTTAAATATTGTTTTAATGATAAATCATTTTTTGTACTAAATCTGTGAGCAATAGCATGCTTATCTAAATAGTCGCGAAGCATTATGTCTGGCAAACTCTCAACGTTATGAGCAATATGCCTTTCTTCTTTTTTCATCAAAGATATGAATTCATACAATAGTCTAAATAAGTTCATATTTATTGGCCGATTGATATCATAATTCTTATAACTATCATACCATCCCTTACTTCTTAGATATCCACAAATATAACGAGATTGCATATATTGATTATTGGGGGCTTTTTCTTTTGCCAAAGCCTTACCTTGAGACAAAGATTGTTGAAAAAGCCTCCATTTGAGAACCGCATATCTAAAAGATTCCCATTCTTTTATAGCTATTTTGAAAACAAATTTATTTTCTTCAATTTGAAATCGATAACAGTTACCTACTTTCTCAGTCCAATAATCAATAAATGACCGTAAATAGTCTTCTCCATAAATGTCTGAGTATTTTCGGACATCTCCCATAAAGTCGACAAAACGATACCTTTTTATTACCTTCTTATTATTAAATTCAGCTTTCCCATAGAATAATTCATTTCTCCTAATTTTCCCTATTGTGAAATCAATATATTGTGCTATTTCATATTTGGTTAAGTGATTGTACAATGCATCATTTATTGCCTTGTTGAGGCACTCATTCTGTTCAACTTCGGTCATTCCAAGAATCTTCCGATGACAATCTTCGCAATAGGTAATTAAAGCGATATCCGGATATTCCCAATACGGAAGTCCTTGATGATAGTAACGGTGATGCACTAATAATCGTTTATTCTTACAGCCGCATAACTGACACGTCCATTGATCCCGCTGTTTTATTTCCGCACTTACTTTATGCCATTCGGGACTATTTATTTCCTCTGCATAATTATGTTGGTGTCGAGGTTTCATAAAAAACTTAATATAGGATTAAAAAATATTGTGTATAAAGCTATATCTATACAATTATACTTCCCCACTCACCTGTAAGATTATCCACGAAATTTAGCAATTTCTTTCTGGAGTTGATAGTTATCAAGTATAGCATCGGCAAGCAGTTGTTTCAGTTCTGCATTTTGTTGTTTAAATGTAGCTATTTCGTGACGAAGGGAAATCATATCATTGGGGGGGAGGGCTTTTCCTTTGTTTTGCTTACTTATATATGTCCCCATGTTAGGATCCACAAGGAATTCAAAAGGATCGAGTTTGAATTTTCTACAGAAAGTGAGAAGGTTATTCACTGTCAGACGTTGCTTACCACTCAAGATGGTTTTAATTCGTGACCAGTGCTTACCAATTGCAGTAGCTGATTCACGCTGAGTAATGGATGAACCGGGCCCGATAACGTCCATTATGGCTTTGTCATCGTAGTCACACTTGCTATAGCCGCTGCTCATTATATAATATTCGCGGTCGCCTATGGCACTACTATTGTCCGAAGAAATGAAATGGTGTAAAGGAACTTTCAATCCATTGGACAGGGCTATGATTTGTTGTACGGTGATTCTCTCCGGTTCCTTGGCGATGCGATACCACGTAGCAATGGCTATGCCAGTCGCCTCGGAAATCTCGTTGTGGGTCATACGAAGAATGCGATTCAATCCTTTTATTAGTTTCTCATTGAGTTGAATTTCGTTTGACTTCATATTGCTATTAATTCGTTATTTGTTTGTCGCCACAAAAGTAAGCATTTCCTATCAAAGTAGCAAATATTTCAAGAAAAAATAGCAGATGCAATATAAAATTAGTACATTTAACATAATATGCACTCATAAAAGCAAACAAAAAGCAAAAAATAAGAGTCAATGTGTCCAATTTGATGTACCAGTGTTGATGCAATTGGGTTAATGCATTGGGATTCGTTTCCCATGTGTCCTCTCCACCACCGTACAAGCGGTTCAGCATACGGCGATTCAACGCTTTGACACCTCCGAGGGTGTGCGTCTTGTTGTCTGGACACCCTTGCCTTTGGCTGTATGTTTGCCGTTATTTGGCCGCACTCGTGACTTGCCCCCGTTAGATTATGTTCATGTCGGGCGAACTAAGAAGAAACGAAGACCAAGGCGGTCACCGCTTCTGAGGTCTCATTCGAGGATGGTGTTCAACTTCATCTCTTCACCTTCACCACTTTATTACCGACCTTCACGACTACCACCTCTTCACCGCCGCCAACCGCGACTCGTGTCTCTATTTCTGCGGCTGTGTTCGTAGCGATGAGCTTGCCAGAGATGTCGTAGATGGTGATTGGGGTGCCTGCTGGGGCGCCGTAGATAGTGAGGACATTGCTGCAGGCCTTTATCAGAACGGGCGTACCCTTGACATTCGTCACTGTATCATAGTCGCCACTCGTTATCCCCTCCTTCTGCGGTTCAGCCTCTATCCAACATAAAGTGGCTGTCGCTGCAATCCTTGAAGGCCCCTTGACGAATGATAGACAAGTGTTCAGGAAGTTGAAGCTTGGTTAGGCCTGAACAACCTGAAAACGCATTCTCATCAATGAATGTAATAGAGTTCGGAATCGTAATAAAGGTAAGCTTTGAGCAACCATTGAACGCAGCCTGACCGATTGTCGTTACAGAATTCGGGATTGTGATGGAGGTAAGTCCTTTACAACCAGAAAAAACACCTTCTCCAATTATGTCACGGAGATAGGAATTTCAATAGGCGACAAACCCGTGCAACCAGAAAATGCAAATTGATTAATGCTTGTGACAGACGCTGGAAATGTGATGGAAGTAAGACTTTTGCAATTGGCGAAAGTAGCCTCGCTAATGGTTGCTAAAGTATTGGGAATAGTGATAGATCTTAGGCTCAAGCAATTTTCGAAAGCATAATTCTCAATGCAAGTCACGCTGTTGGAAATAGTCACAGAGGTTAGGTCGCTGCAATAGTTGAATGCATAATCTCCTATGCTCGTCACCTTTCGTGTCCTATTCATAAAAGTCACTTCAACTGGAATTACAATGGAGCCCTTGTACGCACTTACGTTATTATTATTACCTATATACGTTGAGGTCACGAAGGTCGCCGCTGAGGACATAGCTGTAGATTCCCGACTTCTTCATGATTTCGTCGTCCTCCATCAGGTCGTGAATGTGCTGTTCTTGCCCTTTCGGCTGCAAAGATAGCAACAATAATGGTCTCTCCACAATTTTTCGATAAGATAATGCGGGTAACGATGGGAAAAGAGATAAAAAGAGGCATTTAGAACTTCTTTTTATTTTCAAATGAAAAGATTTTGAGCGAAAAGTTTGCACGAATCAAAAGAAGTCCGTACTTTTGCCATCAGAAAAAGTGTTTGTATAGGACAAGAGCCCCGGTTGGTCCGGCAAGCGACTTGTTAATACAGCATTCCACAGCTCCGCTTCAGCTGGATAGCCCCGGTTGGTCCGGCAAGCAAGGCCATCAAAGCGGAGATGACCTTGTTATTGATGTTTCACGCTGCAAAGATAGGAAATATTTGATTTCGAGCAAAAAAATCCCCCACTTTTTCAGCATTGGGGATGAATAAATAGGTTCAATTAGATTATTGCCTGTGAGCGGGGTGCTTGCCCAGAATCTTACGAATCTTCTTGAGATAGGCATCGGCATACTGACGCATACCGAGGTCATTGGGATGAATACCCTCGACCATTGTGTCCTGAGTGAACCCCAGTTCGTCGTGGCTCAGGTAGTAAAGGTTCTTGACGCCCTGCTTGCGTAAGGCTTTGTAGGCTCGGTACTGTTCCTCGTTGGAATGTGTGTACCAGTCCACCGACTGCTGCGAGCTGAGGCCGTTGGCGTAGTTGTGTTCCACCAGCAGGATTGGTGCCTCGCTCTTCTCGCGCAGGATAGCTATGCCCTTCATCAGGCGGTCGTAAACCAGTTCCGTGCGCTCCGTGGCCATATTGGGCAGGCAGTCGATGATGAATAGGCTGGCGTTGATCTCCGCTAAGAAACGGAACACCTCTTCCTCGATTAATGCGTTGCCCGAGAATCCCAGGTTGATCACCGGATAGCGCGATTCCCGATGCACGATATTCGTCCACGCCATACCCGTTCGCGAAGCACAGGCCCCTTGAGCGATGGACGTGCCATAGACCACGATGGGCTTCTCGTCCGGTGCTGGCAGGAAACGTAGTTCGCAGCCTTCCGCCACGCCTATCTCCATCCACGTCACCTCGTTGTACAGCGGCAGGAACAGCTCATAGTCATAGCCCCGTTCCTGGCCCGTGAAATAGGTCAGGTCTTTGAATTCGTAGTTGATGGTGTCCTTGAACGAGAGGTTGAACTTGCTTGCGCACCAACGCAGCTTACCGTTGGCGTCGGTGGCGTAGAGATCCACGCCCGAAACGCCCGTCGTAGGCATGTGGAACATGTTCAGGCCGCCCGCCACCTTGTACCTTACCTTCACGCTCGGCGCATTCGTGTGGAAGCATATCGACAGTCCTGCCGACTGCCGCGAGAGATTCCATACCGCGCCGCGCACCTTTTCCTGGGCTCTCGGCGTCAGGCGGTGGTAGCCGTCCTTCAGCTCGCTGTTCCACCAGCGTCCGTGAACGATATTATCGCCCTGCTCCAGTGGATTCAACCATTTCGTCTGTGCGGTGCCATTCATCACACAGGCCACTACCATCAGGCAAGCAAAGAATACCTTTTTCATCGTCGTTACGTTTTTATCGGCCACAAAATTACACATTATTTTTATGACGTGTGCATGTGAGCGCAAAAAAGTGCTTCTCGGATGTAATGATAGCAAAAAAGTTTGCGCCGAGAAGAAAGAAAAGGTGGAAAAAAGGTGGAGGTTATATGATTATTTGCTACCTTTGCACTCGAATCGAAGAGAATTCACGATGACATGACCGATGAAGAAATCATACAGGGCATCAAGCGTGGCGACGCAGAGATTACACGCCGTTACTTCTATGGTTACTGCCGAGTAGCCTACAGCGTGTGTGACCGTCGCTATGGTCTCAGCGGCAAGACCGACATGGATTTCTACTCGCTGGCACACGACTACTATATGCGTCTGCTGATGGCAGACTGGCAACAGTTGGATGCCAAGCGTCCCGAGGTGCCGTTGCGCACATGGATGATGGGTGGCTTCCGGTACCTTGTGCTCGACAAGCTGAAGACCTATCACACAGTGGCCAACGAAGACGTCAATGCGCTGCGCTTTGACCTGCCCGACGACCACTTCGCCGAGGAGGTGCGCGAGATGCTGGAAGAGGTCATCGACAAGAGTTTCGTCGGCGATCGCACGTCGCAAGGAATCCTTCGCATGATCCTCATCGGCGGCTACAAGGCCAAGGAGGTGGCGGCACAGTTAGGCGTGACGCCTTCTGCCGTGTCGCAGCGCTATCGCAAGCTCATGGACTCCGTCATCATCCCGTATTTCAAGCACCACTACGAGAGCCAGCCGATGATGGGTGCTGCAGCCTGCTTCGAACAGTCTTCCGCTGCCGACATCTCTGCGACGGAAGCGGTCTATGGCGACTTCTATCCCGTCAACGATGCCATGCCTGCAGCTTCGGCTCCTTCTTCAATCTTCGAGAAACTCACCTCACGCTTCCGTAAGTCCACATCGAAGAGCCGCGCCGAAGGCGCAGCCTCCGATTCTTCCATCATTCATCCTCAATCCTCCATCATTCATCCTCCATCCTCAAGTCCCATGACTCCCAACCGTATCACCCCCGAGTTCATCACGCATCTCGGCGACAATGAGATCTTTGTTTTCGGCAGCAATCTTGCCGGCATGCATGGCGGCGGTGCTGCTTACATCGCGCTGAAGAAATTCGGTGCTAAGCTCGGACAGGGCGTAGGCCTGCAGGGTCAGAGCTACGCCATCCCCACGATGCAGGGCGGCGTAGAGACCATCGCCCCTTACGTCGATGAGTTCATTGCCTTTGCCCGCGAACACCCTGAACTCCATTTCCTCGTCACCCGCATCGGTTGCGGCATCGCCGGCTTCGATGCCGACGAAATCGCGCCCCTCTTCTGTGCCGCCAAGGACATGGAAAACATCAGCCTGCCGCGTGACTTCTGGGATCATCTCTAACCATTCGAATCCTTTAATCAATCATTTAAAACATAAAAAACAAATGAAAAGAGTTCTTATTCTTGCATCCGTCATGATGCTATCTGTTGGTGCTATTGCTCAGCAAAGCGCCGGTACAATCACTATCCAACCCAAGGTGGGCATGAACGTCGCCAATTATGCCAGTTCCGAAGATTCCAAGCCGCGTGTCGGTCTTGCCGCAGGAGCCGAATTCGAGTATCAGATCTCGAAGCTGCTCAGCGTTTCGGCAGGAGTTATGTATTCCATGCAAGGCGCTAAGCATAGCAGCAACTTCAACATTCCCTTCCAACAGAGCATAAAGACCACAACGACCTGGAAGACCGATTACATCAATATTCCCATCGTGGCTAATGTGTATGTCTTCAAAGGGCTGGCTCTAAAAGTTGGAGTTCAGCCAGGTTTCAATGTCTTAGCCAAGGCCTTAAGAACCACGGAAGGAGTAGAAACGAGTGCAAGCCTCTCCGATTTAGGCATAGACGTTCAGGCTTTCGACTTTGCCATCCCCGTCGGCTTGTCGTATGAATACAAGAATATTGTCCTCGATGCCCGATACAATATAGGTGTCGTCAAGTTCGCAGAACATCTCGACTATCGTAACCGCGTGTTCCAGCTCACGTTAGGCTATAAGTTCCGACTCTAAGCAAGGCTTGCTTCCTGTCAGATACAAACATCGCCCCTATCCAGCAGTGGACAGGGGCGATGAGTATATTGTGCGGCGCTTTACTTGACGAGGATCTTCTTGCCGTTCTTGATGACGATGCCCTTGTAGTTGGCATTGACGGGCTGTCCGGCGAGGTTGTAAATCCGATTGACGGCTGAGGGCTGCAGGATGGTGTCCTCAATGCCATCGGGCACAGTGCATTTGAACTCAACCTTGTCGATGTTGCAGCTGGCTCCTGTGATGGTGAAGCGGATGATCTGCGGTCCTGCTTGCAGCTGACGGCTGAGGTTGCCCTTAACAACGCGGTAGGTGCCCCAGTCGTTGTCGCCGGTCTTGGGTACGGTGACGCGTGCCAAGCTGGTCACTTGTTCGCCGTTGACTAGACCGATGGTGAAGCTTGAACCAGAGACACCCGACGAGACGGTGGCCTCAAAGGCATATTTGCCAGCCTCGGTGACGTTGACGCTGTATTCCAGCCATTCCTGCGTACTGGTGTAACCGATGACGTAGCCTCCATTGCCCTGGCCGATGTCCACGCCGGCATTGTCGGTGCGGTAGCTGGACTTGGCCTGGTCTTCGCTGTCGGAATCGTGGAAAGTGAAGCCCTCGCCACCCTTGTCGAAGTTCTCAGCCTCGATGATGCCGGGGAGGGTGATGGTGCCTTTGAAGGGTGTGCGCTTAGGCGTGACCTTGAGGCTGTAGGACGCGACAGGCGAGAGGCGGTCGTCGGTATCGGTGGCTACGGCTGTGATGGCGTAAGTGCCGGCAGTCGTGGGACGATACTTATATTCGTAGGGGGCAGTGGAAACGGTCTTGGAAAGGATGCCGTCGATGTAGTACTTGACGTTCTTGATGCCGAGATCCTCCGGCGTTATGGCTACGGAGAGGGTAGTGGTCGTGTTGATAGTAGCAGGAGTCGGGTCGGCGCTGAGGGCAATGGTCATGTCTTCGTTGAGGTCGATGTGCTTGAACACGATGCGATCAATGTCGAAGCCATTGTGCACAACGGTGAAGCGTATGCGCTGCTCACCGACTTCCAATGGGATGAGTGTGCGACCGTGGATGGCTTTGAGCGTGGTCCAGTTGCCAGTATTGTGAATGGGAAGGACGTCGGAGATGGGCGTGAGCGTACCGTTGCGGCTGAGGTCGAGACGGAAGGTGCCGTCGTTGTTGTTGTCGCCGGCGGCGGCGTAGGCATCAAACTCGTAGTAGCCAGCCTCCGTGACATTGACGGTGTATTCGAGCCATTCGCCGGCATTGGTCCAACCGATGGCATAGCCTCCGTTCTTGCTGACGACATCTACGCCACCGCCATCGGTGCGATAGCTGGTGCCGCCCTGATTGTTGCTGTCGGAGTCGTGGTAGGCGTCGCCTTCGGCTCCCATGTCGAAGTCTTCACTCTGGATGGTGCCAGGCAGGGTAGCCATGTTCTTGAAAGGAGCACGTGGATTATAAACGGAAAGACCAGAGAAGCGCTGATAGGTGGTGCCGTCGGTAGCCGTTACGACGGCTTTCAACTGCACCTTCCCTATGGCCGTTGGGGTGTAATCGGTCTCATAAGGCTCTTGAGTGAAGGTCTTGATGATGGCGCTGCCTGCGTAGAGGTCGATGCGTTCGATGGACTTCGTTCGCATACGTGCGCGTACCTTTATATTAACAGGCTCGCCCTTGGTGGCGTTGATGGTGGAGGGCTGCACATAGACCGACGCTTCTTTCTTCATGCCGGGGAAGGGGCTTTTGGCGGTCTTGGCCTTAGTGCTGGCCATGTAACCACGCAGCCACTTCATCGCCGGACGGTCAACACCGTTGCGTATGATTCCTGAGTTGCCGTTGGTGACCCATGTGTGTCCGTAGATATACCCCCAGAAGGTGATGCCGGCACAATAATCGGCTTCCCACATGTAGGGTATCTGTTCCTTGTAGCGCTGCTCCTGCAGGGCATCGTCATCGGTGCCGATATCGTATTCAGAACTGAACATGGGCATCTTCAGGGCGCTTTGTATTTCGTTCATTGCCGACTTGAAATTGGACTCGTTCATGTCGGTGAGATCATGGGACTGGCAGCCGTAGGCATCGATTGGTGCTCCGGCATCGCGCAGGATGCGGACGAGGTCAATGAATTCGGCGCGTTGCCACTGGAACGTGTTGAAGTCGTTGTAGATGAGGATGGCGTCGGGCCAGCGTTCGTAGGCCATCTCGAAAGCTTTGATAATCCAGTCGTAGCCTGTCTTGCCGTCGCCTCCGAGGGCGTCCTTGTAGGGTGCGGGGTTGTGACCCGGCACTGCCTCGTTGACCACGTCGATCAAGTCAATCGAGGGATAGCGGGCTTTGATGGCGTCCATCCATTCCTCGATGGCCTTGTACTGCTGAGCCGTAGAGAGGTTGTCGAGCCAGCCGGGGTACTGTTGGCCCCATATCAGGCAGTGGAATTTGAAGGGAAAATGGTGCTGCTTGGCGTAGTTGTAAGCCGCGTCGCAGCCGCTCCAGTTGAAACTGCCGCGTCGTGAACCTTCAATCGACGACCATTTCGATTCGTTCTCGGGTGTGATTTGGTTCCACAGCTGGTAGAACTTCTCGGCACCGTAGTCCACTTGTCCGCTGGTGGTGATATTGCCCAGGAATTTGTCGGGGTTGGAGGACAGCTGGGCGTTGGCGCTGAGGCTGAATAATAAACAGCAAAGGCTGAATAATAATGGATGGCGTTTCATGACTGTATGAATGTTTTTATTTGTTCAAGTCGGGATGTGGCAGCATCGCGTCCAAGTTGATAGGTTTCGCGCATAAGACTACGGTCGTGTGAGATATGGCCGATGGCGAGCGGATGCTCAGGGCAGAGAACGAGGGTGTTGCCTGTGGCTGCCTGCTCGGCGATGTATTGCAGTTCAGCGTTGTACATCTCATGGCGTTGCACCCAAGCTTCGACGAGGGCAGGGTAGCGATGTAGGAGACGACGTATGGCCGGTTGAAACCTTAGCGGTTGTTTCCTGTAGTCGGCAGGTTGGGTGAGGATGACGAGGTTACGCTCGAATCCAAGATCCTGGAAATAGCGTAACGGGATGGAATCTGTGATGCCACCATCGAGGAGGAGTTGACCGTCGATGTCAACAACGCGCGAGACGATAGGCATCGAAGAGGAGGCCAGGATCCACGCATACATATCCTCGGAGAAACGGTCGAAACGACGATACACGGCACGACCCGTCTGTACATCCGTTGCCACGAGATGAAACTCCATAGGATTCAAGTCGAAGGCGTCGATGTCAAACGGGTCGAGCCGTTGCGGAAGTGTGTAGTAAGCAAAGCGTGGACCGAAAATGCCACCCGTGGTCAGGAGCGACCATAGGCTGCAATAGCGTGGGTCGTGGGCATAACGCAGGTTGTAGCGTAATACACGTCCAATCTGCTGGCTTTTGTAGTTGCAGCCGAAACAGGCACCGGCTGACACGCCGACCAGTCCATCGAAGGTGATGCCGTGCTCCATGAGCACGTCCATGATGCCGGCGGTGAATAATCCGCGTAAGGCACCGCCTTCTAAGACTAATCCTTTTTTCATCCGTTGCTGTGGTCGGCCTTTTAGATGCTGCCTGTGTTGACGATGGGCTGGGCGTTGTCTTCGCCACAGAGCACGACGAGGAGGTTCGAGACCATCTGCGCCTTTTTGTCATCGTCGAGGCGTACGATGTCCTGATCCTTAAGTTGATCGAGCGCCATCTTCACCATTGACACAGCACCTTCCACGATCTTCTCGCGGGCAGCGATGATGGCAGTTGCCTGCTGGCGACGCAGCATCACGGCGGCAATCTCAGGTGCATAGGCGAGATAGTTGATGCGTGCTTCCACAACTTCGATGCCAGCCATAGCGAGACGCTCGGTGAGCTTGGCTTCGAGCTGGTCGTTGATCTCCTCGCCGCCGCTGCGCAGGGTGATGTCTTCGGAGCGCGACTCGGTGTCGTCGTAGGCATACTGACCTGCCACCTGACGCAGGGCTGCATCGCTCTGGACGCGAACGAAACGCTCGAAGGCAGCCATCATCGACTTGACATCGGTGCCTACTTGTGCGTTGCCGGCAGCCATGGTCTGCGAGTCAATCTCGAACATAGCCTTGTAGGTGTCCTTGAGGCGCCAAACGAGTACAAGACCGATCATCACGGGGTTGCCTTCCTTGTCGTTGACCTTGATGGGTTCGGCATCGAGGTTGCGAGCACGCAACGATAGTTTCTTCGTCGTGGTGAAGGGGTTGATCCAATAGTAGCCAGTGCGAGTGAAAGTGCCGACATATTTGCCGAAGAACATCACGACGCGCGCTTCGCCCGGTTCGAGCATCATGAAACCGGCCCAAAGGAACAACGATACGAGTAGTGTGACGCCACAGCAGACCCCCAGCTGCCACGACTCGTTCTCGACAGCGAATACAAACAGGACAATGGCGGCAATGGTCAGCGCCAGATTCAGAAACAGCATGATGAAACCGTTCAATGTGGTTCCTTTGTAAGCAAATTCTTTCGTTTCCATAACTAAATGTGTTTAAAAGAGGTTGTTTGTCTTTTTATGGTAGGTAAATGATGAGGTGACCCATTGGCCGTCGTTTTTTTATGCAACGACAGCAGGTTCAGCTATCTCGCGTCCTCGGCAGAAGCGATGCACGATGTTGCGGTCGTCACCAACATAGATGAAGCGCTCGAGGCGGTGGAGGAGGGAGTAATGGTCGTGGTTGAGGTCGCTGTCGTCAATGACGAGTGCATCGAAATCATAGCCGGGTTCGAAGCTGCCTACGCGTCCGAAGAAACGGCCGGCGGACTTGGTGGCCAGCCAAAAGGCTTCGGACAACGTGAGAAAATGCTTGCTTTTGTCGCGCTGGTAGTGCATCTTGCTTACCTGAATAGCATAGACCATCATGCGGAAGATGCTGAGGTCGTGGCCTCCACTGATGTCGCTGCCCAACCCCACGCTGATGCCAGCGTCGAGGAACGTGCGTATGGTGGCCATGCCAGAGGCAAGGTTGAGGTTGGACGTAGGGCAATGGGCCACCATGACATCGTTCTTCCTGATCAGTTCCAACTCCTCACCTTCGGTCCAGACGCAATGCGCCATGATGGTGGGTGTCTGTCCGAATAGCCCATAGCGGTCGTAGGCGTCGCCGTAGCAACTGCTTTCGGGTTCTAACGTCTTGACCAGTTCGATCTCCGACTTGTTCTCGGAGAGATGGGATTGGACGGGAAGGTGGTATTGCTGCGCCAGTTTTCCACATAAGTGAAGCATCTCAGGCGTGCATGACGGTATGAAGCGAGGGGTGATGATGGGTCGCACAAGGCTGTCGGGATCGCCAAACTCGCGAACCAGCGTCTCGCATGCCAACTCGGCTGCTTCCAAGGTCTCGCAAAGCGCGTCAGGGCAGTTGCGATTCATGTTGACCTTACCCACGAAGGCACCCATGCCAGCTTCGCGGAAGAGGTTCATCAACAGACGGGTGGCAGGGAGATGAGTGGTGGCAAAGCAAACAGCACGCATCGTTCCGTGGCGCCACAGGTCGTGGACAAAACGGCGATACATACGTTCGGCATAATGGATGTCGGCAAAGCGTGATTCTTCAGGGAACGTGTAGTTGTCGAGCCATTCGAGCAGCTCCAGATCCATCGCCAGGCCGAGGTTGCGATACTGAGGGGCATGAACGTGGATGTCGTTCATGGCAGGAATGAGCAAGCGGTCGCCTAGGTCGATGACATCGGCTTCGTTGCCGCCCAGCTGTTCCACATCATTGGCAACGCCTACGACTCGGCCGTCGTCAACTGCCAAGTAACCATTCTCGAAGACCTCGAAACGGTCCTGTTGACGGGTGAAAAGGATATGTGCTTTGTAGATGATCATTGTTTCAGCCAACGTGCGAGCCAATCGAAATAAGTGCGTTGCCAGAGAATGCCGTTCTGGGGCTTGAGTACCCAGTGGTTCTCGTCGGGGTAGAGGAGAAGCTCTGCCTCGATGCCCTTCATGCGAGCAGCATTGAAGGCGCTCATGCCCTGTGTGGCATTGATGCGATAGTCCTTCTCGCCGTGGATGCAGAGGATGGGCGTGTCCCACTGGTCAACGAAGCGATGGGGTGAGTTTTCGTAAGTTTTCTTGGCGTTGGCTGTCATGTCCTTGTTCCAGAAAGCGTCGTCGTACTCCCAGTTGCTGAACCAGTTCTCCTCGGTTTCGGTGTACATAGCTTCGAGGTTGAAGGCTCCGTCGTGGGAGATGAAGCACTTGAAGCGCTTGTCGTGGTGGCCGGCGAGGTAGTAAACGCTGAAGCCTCCGAAGGATGCTCCGACACAGCCGAGGCGGTCGCGGTCAACGTAGGGCAGGTTGTCGCAGGCATCGTCGATGGCAGAGAGGTAATCGTGCATGCACTGGCCAGTCCAGTCGCCTGATATTTCCTCAAGCCACTCCTGTCCGAAGCCGGGCAGGCCGCGGCGGTTAGGAGCTATGATGACATAGCCTTGCGAAGCCATGATGTAGAAGTTCCAGCGGTAGCTCCAGAACTGCGATACGGGCGACTGTGGGCCACCTTCGCAGAAGAGCAGGGTGGGGTACTTCTTCGAGGGGTCGAAGTGAGGGGGCTTGATGACCCAGTAGAGGAGCTGCTGCCCGTCGGTGGTGGGGCACCAGCGGGGCTCGGAGCTGCCTGGTGCGAGCTGCGAGAGAATGTGGTCGTTCTCGTGGGTGAGCTGGGTGATCTCGACGGGAGAACCGTCGAGCACACTGACGAGATAGAGGTCTGCGGGATGGAAGAAGTCGTGGCGCTCCATGAGGAGGCGGGCACTTGTGGCTCCCTCGGCTGATGCCGAGGGCACGATGGCAGAGGAAGCCGAGGCCGCGGAGGGGATGAGCTGGAGGCTGCCCCAGTCGGCTTGGTCGTTGGTGAGCTGCTTCACTTCACCCTTGAGGTTGGTGCGATAGAGGTTGACGGTGGCGTGCCATACACCTATAAAATATAAGGTGTTGCTGTCATCGCCCCAAACGAAGTCGTCGACGTTGGAGTCGAATGCCTCTGTTACATAGATTTTGGCTTCTGCCGAAGGCTCCTTGTCCAACTGCTGGAGGTCATAGACGCAGAGCCGCTGGCGGTCGGCCTCGTAGCCGTCGCGCTCCATCGAGAGCCAGGCCACGTAGCGGCCGTCGGGCGAGAACTTGGGGTTCTGGTCGTAGCCTACTTGCCGATCTAAGCTGTCGTCTTTCTTATTGATGGCTTGGTTCTTGAGCGTCTTGGTCGGATTGAGTAGGTTGTCGGTGTGGTAAGCCAAGCCCTCGTCGGGCACGACGTCAAACTCGCAACCGTTCTTGCAGAGGTTCCGGGTATTGTTCATATCGCCGCTTTCCACGTCATAGAGGAAGATGTCGGAGTCGGTGCTGATGCTGTAGTTGAGACCTGTCTTGCAACGGCAGGTGAAGGCGATGAACTTCGAGTCGGGCGACCATGCCAACTGCTCGATGCCGCCGAAAGGCTCCATGGGGCATTCGTAAGGGAATCCTTCGAGGATATCGAATTCCTTGCCGCTCTTGATGTCCAGGACGAAGGGGTGCGGAATGCTCTCGACGTAGTGATCCCAGTGGCGATACATGAGGTCGGTGATGACGCGGCCTTGCGAGAGAGGCAGGTCGGCAGGACGCTCCTTGATGATGTCGTGGAAGGGAACGGCCTTGATGATGATGACTTTCTGCTGGTCAGGCGAGAAGAGGAAACCCTCGACGGCGCCATCGGTCTTGGTGAGCTGCTTGCGCGACTTACCCTTGGCATTCATCGTCCATATCTCGCCCTTGGAGGCGAAGGCCAACTTGTTGTTGTCGAGCCATACGGGGTCGCTGCCGGGGCCGAGGAATACCTCTTCGTTGGCTGTTGCGGCAGAGTCGCTACATACAGGACGGATGTAGAGGATGGTGTTGCTGCGGTTCTCGGCAACGCTGTAATAGGTGACTTGGTAGGCAACGCGCTGGCCGTCGGGTGAGACGGCATAGGAGCCTATGCGTCCCATGGCCCAAAGGGCTTCGGGCGTTAGGGTGTCGCTGGCAAGCTGTATGTTGCTGCGCGTGATGATGACCTTGGTGTCTTGTTTGCAGGCGCTCATAGTGGCGATGACCAAAAGGATAAGGGCAAGTCGTTTCATCGTATTATCGTTTTTGTTGTTGTCTTTGTTGCTCCTCTGCCATCTTCTGCAAGGCTTCGAGGCGTGCGGCCATGCCTGATGCTTTCTTGGGATTGTTGGCGTTCTTGGCTTTGTAGGCTTCCATCTGCTCAAGGAGTTTCTTGTCGTCGGTGGTTTTGCGGAGGACCCACATGATGAGGATGGAGGTTAAGCCGGAGAGGAAGTAGTAGTAGTTGAGGCCAGAGCTGTAGGTGTTGAACATGAAGAAGAACATGATGGGCATGAGGTACATCATCCAGCGCATCATCTTCATCGACTGTTCTTGCTCTGGCGACATGACGGCGTTCTGCTGCTGTTTCATCGAGATCCATGTGTTGGCAATCTGCATGACACAGAAGAGCACACAGAAGATGCTGAGGTGGTCGCCGATGAGCCAGATGTCCTTGCCCCAGCGGATGACATCGTCGTAAGCTGAGAGGTCGTCGGCCCAGAGGAAGCTCTGTCCGCGCAGCTCGATGGCGTTGGGTACGAAGTTGAAGAGGGCAATCCAGATAGGCATCTGGATGAGCATTGGCAAGCAACCGCCCATAGGCGAGACGCCGTACTGGGAGTAGAGCTGCATCATCTCCTGCTGCTTCTTCATGGCGTCCTCCTGCTTGGGATATTTGGCGTTGAGGGCATCAATTTTAGGTTTGAGCACACGCATACGTGCGCTGGCCAGATAGCTTTTCTTGGTGGCAGGATAGACGAGGGCCTTGACGATGAGTGTCAGGAGCAAGATGACGAGTCCCATGTGGAGGCCGAAGCCCTTGAGCCAGTCGAAGACATAGATGATGAACCAACGGTTGATCCAACGTACGATAGGCCATCCTAGATAGACGAGGTCCTCGAGCTCGAGGTCCTTGCTGGTGTTGAGGCTCAGCTTGTTGTGGGCTTTCAGGGTGTGGAAATCGTTGGGGCCGAAGTACATCTGGAGCTGCGTGGGTTGAGCGCCAGTGGGGTCAAAAGCGGTCTGCATCGTCGCCTCGTAGTTCTTCAGGTAGCCCTGACCTTTCTTATAAAGCTCCGATTTGAGGTGGGCATTGTTGATCTGCTGCTGGCTGATGAGCACGGCAGAGAAGAACTGGTTCTTGAAGGCCACCCAGTCGAGGGCTTCTTCGATGTCCTTTTCCTTGTCGGAGGTCTCGCTGAGGTTGTCAGTCGAGCCGTCGGCCTCATGGTAGCGGATGCAGGCATACCGCTGTTCGAAATCAAAGCCTTTCTCCAACTGGCGGGCACGGTCGTTCCATGAGATGTCGAGAGTGCGCATCGAGGGCGCGAAGAGGTTCGAGATGCCGTTGGCACGGATGATCATGTCGACCATGTAGGCATCAGGACGCAGGGTGTAGTCGATGTCGAGAGAGCCGGTCGCGAGGGGGAGGCGGAGGGTGAGGGATTGACCCGAAGCTGATGCTTCGGGCACAGTGGCAGAGGGCTGCACCGCCTGGAAATAGAGGTTTGAGGTGATGATGTTCTCCTGTTTGGCGGCGAGGGAGAGCACCATGCGGGTGTCCTTGGCACTGACGAGGTGGATATTTTCCTTCTGCTGGTCTTTATAGTTCTTGAGTTCTACGTCCTCGATCATGCCGCCGTGGGTGTTGATGGTCACCTTCACGAGGTCGTTTTCGAGGGTTAGAAGTTGCCCTGTGCCTTGCGATGCTGCGAAGAGGGCTGAGGTGGAGTCGAGTCTGAGGGAGTCGCCCTCAGTGGAAGCCTCCAAAGGTGTTAGTGGCGCCTCAGCTGCTTTTTCAGCCTCGGCGCGTTGAACAGCGGCGATGGAATCACGCTCGCGTTGTGCTTTCAATTGTTCCTCGCTGGGTCGGCTGTACCATGAGAAGAGGATGAGCACGAGGGCCATGAGGATAAATCCTGTTACTGTGTTTTTGTCCATATAATTATTTTAACGATTTGACAATCTGAGAATTTGCCTTTTTGTGAAGGTGCAAGTTAATCCTTTATGCAAGAATCGTAATCAAGTAACCTTCAAAGAAAGGCGGACTTATATATTATTATTGATTTCCCTGTTTATTTCCTCGATGTAGTTGAGCAGCTCGTCGCGTCCCTGACGCGTCTCGGAGGAGGTGACGAAGTGGGGTGGGAGGGGATCCCAATCCTCGGCGAGACGGTTGAGGTAGGCGTTGACGTTTGAGGTGAGGGCTTGCTTCGAGAGCTTGTCGGCCTTGGTGAAGACGATGCTGAAGGGTATCCCGCTCTCGCCAAGCCATTGCATGAAATCGAGGTCGATTTGCTGGGGCTCGTGGCGGCAGTCGATGAGCAGGAAGAGGTTTGTAAGGCATTCGCGCTGAAGGATATAGCTGGAGATCATCTGCTCGAGCTTCGCGCGTTCGGTTTTGCTTCGCTTGGCGAAGCCGTAGCCGGGAAGGTCAACGAGGTACCAGATGCCATCATTCTTGGCGGGAAAACCGCCAAGCACACTACCCAAGGAGGAGGAAGCACGCGGGGAGGAGGAGGCGGCATTCGGGGAGAAGGAGGCGGCACTCGGGGAGGCAGCACGAGGGGAGGGCGCGGAGTGGATCTCGAAATGGTTGATGAGCAGGGTCTTGCCAGGGGTTGCTGAGGTCTTGGCGAGACGCTTGTTGCCTGTGAGCATGTTGATGAGGCTCGACTTGCCGACATTGGAACGCCCGATGAAGGCGTACTCGGGGCGGTTGTGCTCCGGGCACTGGCTGATGAGCGCGCTACTCTTGATATAGTTGGCGTATTTGATGGTCATGAGCAGATGTTAGAAGTCGTAGTTGATGCCGAGGGACAGGAATTCCTGGAACATCCAGTGGGTCTCTCGTGCGCTGTCTTCTGTGAGGTTGCCCGCTTCGTCCTTCTTGAGGTTGTAGTATCGTGTGTCGTCGTAGCGGGGATAGAGGAAGAGCTTGGCGCTGAGGTACTTGTTGATGGTGAAGTTGAAGGTGTGCTCGTTCTCGATGAGGGTTGACTTGAAATTGGAGAACCAATAGAAACGCGATGACCACTTGATGTCCTTCGTGATTTGGTAGTCGAAGGTGAACTGAATGTTGGGACCCCATGTGTGGCGGGCGTTGTGTCCGGGATTGAATCCGAAGGCTTGCTGTGCGATGCTGTCCACCTTGACATAGGTGATGACGTAGGAGAGCGGGGCGAGTTTCAACGTTCCTTTGAAGCGCTTTTTCTGGATGTTGTAGTCCATACCGATAGAGCTGCGGACGTACAACGGCGAGAGGAAGGTGGAGTTGACGTGTGTCGTGTTGCCCTTGTAGCCACGGTAGGGCTGCGATTGGAGCTGCAGCTGTGCGGCGTAGTTCCAATGTCCGATGGCCTTGATGCCAAGGTTGGAGGTGAAGCGCAGCAGGTTGTCCGTCGGACGGAACTTGGGTATGCTGTTTTCCGTTGTCTGGAAACCCAATCGTGCTTCGAACTTGTTGTTTAACTGCACTTTGCGTTTGTTGTCGAAGTTGGCTTCAATGTTGAGCAGGGCGAGCATGGCATAGCTGTTGAGTCCGCCTTTGTACCAGTTCTTGGAGAGGTATGTCTGCGTGAACTGCAGTCCTCCGTTGCCTTTGAACGCCCAGAAATTGGGCCGTTTGACTTCGGGTTCGACGGCTTCGACTTCCACGTCGGGCAGTTCCTCGGCGATTTTCTCGGCGAGTTTCTGTTCTTCGACGATGGGCTTTGTGACTTCGGCTCTGATGCCTCCACTCTCGTCTAACTCAGCTTGTGTGGTTGTGAAGAGCTGCGGGTAGTGGGCATAGGCTTTCGACAACTGAGTGTTCGAGGCTTCGCTGAGCAACAGCTGGTGGTCAGTGGTTGTGCCGAGCGATGGCAGCGAAGAGGGGGCGGCCGTGGATGACGGCTGCGACATCTGCTGGGCTAAAGCGCTGGTAAAGAGCGTACCGGGTCCCATCAGACGGAACAGGAAGGGGTTGGGTTGCGACTGCGTAGAGGTTGAACTCTGGCGCTGAAGGAGCGCGCTGAGCGAATCGCTGTAGTTCTGGATGATGGAGTCGGGGGCATTGAGCTTCGAAGGAAGCGTCCGTGCGACTGTCATGCTGCCGGATGACAAGGCCAGCAACGAGATTATCAGAAGGGATGAATGACGCATAGTGAATGAATTTTGATGATTTTGGCGACAAAGTTACAAAAATCTTGCGAAACAACGTGCATTTTTGCCTCTTAAAGCCTCCTTTTTAATAAATAAGGTGTAGTTTTTTGATGATTCTTGATGAAGAATGGCAGTTTTTGTGTACTTTTGTGGCATGAAACTGGTAGTTGATAGTGGCTCCACGAAAGCCACATGGATTTGGATGCGCCAGGGTAAGGACGATGTCAAGGTGGATTCCGTTGGCATTAACCCCGTGCGCGACGACAAAGAGACGATCGAACGCATCGTAGAGGGCGTGGCGGCGACGCTGGGCTGCTATGAGGCGGTGGTGCCTATGGGCGAACCGATGGGTGCTGCTGCAAGTGGCGAGCTGCAAGTTTTCTTCTACGGTGCAGGTTGTGTGGCTCCTTACGCGGAGGTGGTGAGGGACGTGCTCGAGCGCGTTTTCAAGGGCGCTCAGGTGTGTGTCGAGAGCGATTTGCTTGGGGCTGCACGTGCGCTGTTTGGTATTAAAGAAGGTATTGCATGCATCCTCGGAACTGGCTCAAACTCATGCTACTATGACGGCGAAAGGATTGTCGGCAATGTGTCGCCGCTGGGCTGGATTCTGGGCGACGAAGGCAGTGGGGCTGTGTTGGGTCGGACGCTGGTCGGCGATCTGCTGAAAGGGCAGCTTGGTGAGGATTTGAAAGAGGCATTCTTCGAGCGCTTCCAGTTGACGCAGACGGACATCATCGACCGCGTCTATCGCCAGCCATTGGCGAACCGTTTCCTGGCTTCGCTGGTGCCTTTCCTCGTCGAGCATCGCGAGGATGCAGGCGTTCATGCGCTGCTCGTTTCAGCTTTCCGTTCGTTCTTCCGTCGTAATGTAGCTGCTTATAATCGTTCAGACCTCCCCGTCAGCTTCGTCGGAGGCATTGCAGGACAGTTTGAATGCGAATTGCGAGAAGCAGCTGAATCAGAAGGATTTAAGGTCAGAGAGATTGAAAGGCAACCCATCGTCGGAATGGTCGCTTATCATCGTTGAAACAGCGTTCCTTGATGGCGTGAATTGCAAAGTAGAGTTAGCAAAACGCCGCTGTTGCGATTGTGCTTTCTTACGATTTGATAGTGGAAAAGCTTAGAAAAGCACGAAAATATGTTGTAGAACATGTTTTTAGGAGAACAACGAATCGCATTTGCCCTTACCTTTGTAGCCGTTATCCTGAAATAAACAATCTTTTTACCTTAAACGGACTAATACCTAAAGACTGAAGCAACAGGGTCGCTGCGAAGCGGCCCTTTTGTTGTGTTTTGATGTGAGGGAAAAAATTCCCTGAGATCGATTGTACGGAAGGGCAAGATGATGGTCAAGCCTTTTGCCGTGATGAAAATCGTTTCGATTTTGGGTTTATTTGCGTCGTTTTCTTGGCTTTTTCGATGAAAATATGTAATTTTGTGCCGAATTTTTAATGCGCACGTGCTCACCTCTTTTTTTTCTTCTGCATCATGAAACAGGGTTTTGACAACGAAAAATACCTCCGCATACAGTCGGAGCGCATCAAGGAACGCATCGCCCAGTTCGGCGATAAACTCTACATGGAATTCGGCGGCAAGTTATACGATGACTTTCACGCCTCGCGCGTACTGCCTGGTTTCCAGCCCGATTCGAAGTTGAAGATGCTGATGCAGCTGAAGAATGACGTGGAGATCCTCATCGTCATCTCGGCCGAGGACATCGAGCGCAACAAGGTTCGCGGCGACCTGGGCATCCCCTACACCGAGGACGTGCTGCGTCTGCGCAATGTGTTCACGGAACGCGGCTTGCTGGTGTCGTCGGTGGTCATCACTCATTTCAACGGTCAGGCCTCGGCAGTGGCTTTCCGCGAGCAGCTGGAGCGCCTCGGGCGCGTGCGCGTGTACTACCATTATTTGATTGAGGGCTACCCGACGAATGTCGAGCTGATCGATTCGGAGGACGGCTTCGGCAAGAACGATTTCGTGGAGACCTCGCGTCCGTTGGTGGTCGTTACGGCTCCAGGCCCCGGCAGCGGCAAGATGGCCGTGTGCCTCAGCCAGTTATGGGGCGAGAACCGCCGTGGTGTGAAGGCCGGCTATGCCAAGTTCGAGACCTTCCCCATCTGGTCCATCCCCCTGAAACACCCTGTGAACGTGGCTTACGAGGCTGCCACAGCCGACCTGAACGACGTGAACATGATTGACCATTTTCACCTCGAAGCCTACGGCAAGACGACGGTCAACTACAACCGCGACATCGAGATTTTCCCTGTCCTGAACGCTATTTTCGAGGGCATTTACGGCGAAAGTCCCTACAAATCGCCCACGGATATGGGCGTGAACATGGCAGGATTCTGCATTTCGGACGACGAAGTGTGCTGCGAGGCTTCGAAACAGGAGATCATTCGCCGCTATTATGCTGCGCTGGGCGAGATGCTGGACGGCAAGAAAGGCAACGAGGAGGTGAACAAAATCGCGTTGCTGATGAAGCAGATGAAGCTCACAACTGCCTCACGTCCAACGACAGTAGCCGCCTACGAACGCCGTTTGCAGAGCGGTACGCCCGCGGCAGCCATAGAGTTGGAGGACGGCACTATCATCACAGCCGACACCTCCGATTTGCTCGGTCCCTGTGCAGCACTTCTGCTCAACGCGACGAAGTATCTGGCGGGCATTGACCACTCGCTGAAGCTGATTCCACAGGACATGATCGTGCCGATTCAGCGCATGAAAACGTCAATGTTGCACGGAAACAACCCACGTTTGCACACCGATGAGGTGCTCATTGCTCTCGCTGTGCTCTCCCAACACGACGATAATTGTCGCCGTGCGCTCGACACATTACCCCAGTTGGATGGCTGTCAGGTTCACGCCACCGTGATGCTCGGAGAGGTTGACCGCAAGATTTTCAAGAAGTTAGGTTGTGGGTTAACGTGTGATCCTGTAAGGAAAGGGTAGGCTTTTTAGTGGTATGGTGGTCAAAGTGGTCAAGGTCAAAATGGTCAAAATGATTTTCGGATTCGGTCATTCAATCACTATAATATATATATATATATATTTATTATATAGTGGTGTTTTTGACTTTGCAAAAACGATTTTGACCAAAATGACCATGACCACTTTGACCACACAGGAAACTCGCGAATTGGTGTTGGAATTGGCTCCAATTGGATAGGCGATATTTGGCGGTTCGGCAGAAATTCAGTATCTTTGCAACGTCTAAGGAAGAGCCGCGCGCAAGGCCACGGCGCATCCCACGAGTGCTCGCAGTCGCGAATGCGAATAGTCGTAGGAGCCGTCACGAATAGTCGTAAGAGCCTTCGTGAATAGTCGTAAGAGCCTTCGCGAATAGACGAAAAAGCCCGGGCGAAGGGGCGCCCAGGCTTGCTAAGAAAAGTGTTCTTTGAAATGTTGGGAATTACTTGGTCATGAGCATGAACGTAGTGGAATTACTTGGTCATGTAGATGTCCAGCGTGCCTCCGCGCATGATGTCCTCGTGGTTGAGGATGAGTGCGCCTTCCTCGCCGCGACGGGGGTTAGAGAGGGTTTGGCGCTGCAGGGGCTTTCCGTTCAAGAGGGCGCGCTTGACGTAGAAGGCTTTCTCCGAGAGGCCGTGAGTGCGGATGGTGAAGGTCTTGCCGCCACCGACTTGCAGCGTGGCTTCCTTGACCAGCGGAGAGCCGAGGACATAGCGTCCGCCACAAGGTTCCACCTGGTAGAAGCCGAGTGCCGAGAGGATGTACCAAGCCGACATCTGGCCTACGTCCTCGTTGCCGCAGAGGCCTGCGGGCTGGTCGGTGTAGAGCTCGCGCTGGATCTGATGGACGAGCTTGGCGGTCTTGCGCGGCTGACCCATGAGGGCGTACATATAGACGATGTGGTGCGAGGGCTCGTTGCCGTGGGCATACTGTCCGATGAGACCGCTGATGTCGGGCTGTGCTTCATCGTTCAATTGGCTGTCGGCGACGAAGAGGCTGTCGAGGCGACGCACGGCGATGTCGCGACCTCCGAGCAGCTTGGTTAATCCTTCGACATCGTGAGGCACGAGCCATAGGTACTGCCAGGCATTGCCTTCGGTGAAGGGACGCGTCTGGTGGTTGGGATTGAAGCCTTCGAGACCCTCAAACGTGCCGTCGGAGTTCTTGCCGCGGAAGAAGCCTACGCGCTTGTCGTAGAGCTGGGGATAGCTGTGGCAGCGGCGGTCGAGGAAGTCGATGACCTTGCTGAGCTCCTCGTCCTTGTGGTTCTTGAGATAAGCCTTGCCCGCCTGCACGGCAGCCCAGTCGGCCAGCATGTATTCTAAGGTACGCGAAATGCCTTCGCCGTGGTGGTCGTTGGCAACGTAGCCGTAGCGCTTCATATCGTCCAATCCGCGCTCGTCCATGAGCAGGCTCGCCGTCATGGCTTTCACGGCTTCGAGGGAGTCCTTGACATAGCCCTTGAGCAGGGCGTCGGCGAGGATGGGCACGGCAGGACAGCCGACCATGCAGTCCGTCTCCTGCGACATCAGGTGCCACACGGGCAGCTTGCCTTGCTCGCGGAAGATGCGGAGGTAGGTGGTGGCGATGCTGGGCATCATCTCAGGCAGGATGATGGTGGAGAGGGGAGCGGCAGCGCGGTAGGTGTCCCAGAGGGAGAGGGTGGTGACATAGCGGGGGTGCTCATCGAAGGGCGTGGGTGAGATGGACGGCCAGGGACGGTCGCTGCGATAGACGCGGTTGTCTGCGCCGCGCCAGTCGCCGTTGGCATCGTCCCACAACTGTGGAGCCACCATGAAGTGGTACATGGCGGTGTAGAAGATGCGGCGGTCGCGGTCGTTGGCGAAGGTGGCGTTGATGCGTCCGAGAAAGATGTCCCACTTATTATCGGCCATCTTACGCGTCATGTCGAAAGTGGCGGCAGCAGGCAACATGTTGTGCAGGGCGTTGGACTCCGAGACGGGGCTGAGGGCGACGGTCACGATGAGCGGTTCGTCCGAAGGTTCGAAACTCAGGCGATAGTAGTGCTGGGCGGGATTGTCAACAGCCTTCACAGGGCGTGAGAAGCGCATACCGAAGTAGCAATGCTGATCATATGCCCAGCCGTGGCTGTTGCGGAAGCCCACGCAGAGGCGGTCGCCAAGCATGTTGAGGTCGGAATGTAGCACTTGGTCGCTGACGGCATCCTTGAGATTGACGATGAGGTCGTTGACCTTTGCACCTTTCGGGAAGGTGATGCGGTACATGGCGTTGCGGGCTGCGGCCGTTACTTCGGTACGTATGAACTTGCTGGCATCGGCGGCTTTCTTGTCGGTGCCTAAGAGTACGCTGTAGTAGCCCGGTCGCACCTCTTCATTCTCGTGGCAGTAGGTTGTGGCCACTCCCTCGCGTGAGTAGGCGACATTGCCTGTGACTGGCTGGATGGTCACGTCACCGAGGTCTGAGCAGCCCGTGCCGCTGAGGTGGAGCTGTCCGAAGCCGATGATCTTGGTGCCGCTCTCGTGGTAGCCTGAGCACCAGTCCCAGCCTTCTTCAAGCTGTGTGGGGCCTGCGTTGATCATGCCGAAGGGCACATTGGCGCCGACGAAGACGTGGCCGTGGTCGCCCGTGCCGATGCGGGGATCGACGAATTGGGTGAGGGAGGGCGTAGCTTCTTGTGCGGTTAGTGCGGCTGTGACACTAAGGAAAAGGATAGTTAAAAGATTCTTCTTCATAGAACTCAATAGATATTTGTGATGTTAGCGTTCTTGTAGTAATGACTCAGGATCTGCTCATAGGTGTAGCCCTGTTCGCCCATGACGGCGGCTCCGATCTGGCACATGCCCACGCCGTGGCCCCATCCCTTTCCGTGGAGGATGAAGCGAGCCGGCACGCCGTCGGCGTCGATGTCCTGTCGTTCGACGGTGAAGTTGGCGCTCTTGAGGTGGGATTCGCTCAGTGCTGAGCGTATCTCGAGTTCCTTGCCGATGGTGAAGGTTCGTTCCGAGCCGATGATTTTCATTCGTATGATATGTCCTCCAGGGCCGCGTTCGAGTGGCTCTAATCCGATGATGCTGCCCAGGTCCATCTTCAGGTGGCGTGTGATGTAGGTCTGTGCCATCTCCTGAGTGAGCACCACCTGCCACTCGTAGAAGTCGTGCGTCTCGCAGTCGTAGTCGTTGAGCACTTGGTGCAGCACGCGTTCGTCGGAGGTGTTGCAGAACGGATCTTCCACGCTCTCGAGATACGGATGGTGCTCGTTCTCCCAGCACGTCTCGAAGGTCTCTGTGCGTCCTCCGCAGCACTTGGAGAAACGTGCGTCGCAGACCTTGCCATCGAAGGTGAGGATCTGTCCGCGAGTGGCAGCAACTGCTGCGTGCACCTCAGGCCGTGACGCTCGTGTGATGCCCTGATACCGCTGGCAGTGGTCATCAGCGCATACATCAAATATGGTATGATCCTCGCGGTCGTGCCAGCGTATGAGCTCGCTGTCGGTCTTTGTGAACGAGAAGAAGTTGTTGCCGCCCTGAGCCATCTTCTGCCGCTTCTCCATCTGTGCAAAGAGCCAGCTGCGACTGATGACCGCCGAGGCTTTGAGGAACTCCAGTGAACACGTAGCCTTCATCTCGCTACTGATGACGCTCTCGAGGTAGCGTTCAATGTCTATGTCGTTGATACATACAATATTCTCTTCGTCAACGACCAAACGCAGTGTGCCAAGGAATGTCTGACGTTCGCGACGCTCCCAGTGGAAATCTTTGCCGATGACGACGTCCTCGAGCGTGAAACTCGACGCTTCGTCAGCAGGACGGAACGTGAGCTGGCGATACACCTGTCCGTTCCACAGCAAACCGCCATCGCTGTAGGTCACTTCCTGTTCGCCGGAGTGCGTATTGCCCTTGGCGGAGAAGTCGCCGTTGAGACGGAAGCGTATGGACTGAGCGGAGAGGAGGCCGACCGACAACGACTCACTCCCCGCCATCCCTGAGAGGGAGGAAGCAGAATGTTGAGTAAGCGGTCTATGATGAGTGTTATTGGCATCCACTCCCTCACTCTCATGTGGGGCAGGAGGCGTGTCTATGGGCTTATCTGTCACTTCCTCGATAATCGGTTTCAACTCCTCCTTGGTCATGGTCACTTCCCTAAGTATCTCCACAGCCCACACGGGTGTGATCTTGTGGAAATCCTCTTCGTTCGGCAGGATGATGAGACCTCCCATGTCGAGGGCTCCTGGGCTGACCATGAGCGTTCCGTCGAGGTAGCAATCAGGCCTGTGCTTCTTTCGTGGGAACACGAGCGTGACGATCTCGTCGCTTCGGCTCTCGTTGCCCGCCTGTCGCCAGCAGATGACGTTCATGCGGGGCTCGTTCTCGCCTTCGGGGATGGGCAGTGCGCGATAGAGGCGCTGGCAGAGCAGGCTGTCCGTCTCCTGCGGCATCGAGCGTATGACAAAGACGGGGCACACGTAGTTCTTGAGCAGGAACAGCCCGCAGCGCTGGCTCGTGTTGCCCGCATCGGCCATCTCCTGCGTCTCGCCGCCTGTCAGCGGGTATAGCTTTTCGAGTTGATTCTCATAGAGTTCCCAGTCGCGTTCGATGGGCACTATGCCACGTGAACCTGCTTGCAGATGCATGTGGTCAGGACACGAAGCGCCGCAGACAGGACCGTTGTAGAAGACGATGTGGTGGGGCAATGTCCATGCCATGTGGCGCATCGTGCCGAAGTGCTCCCAGATGGCTTGAGGCTTGTGGCGACGTGTGGGAATCGTGAAGTGATGCGGTAGGATGGGGAAGGGGTTGACGAGGACTTGGTAGTGGCGCTCGATCATCAGGGAGTGCTGCTCCTTGGGACGGTTCTCGTCGCACAGGAAACAGGGTCGTGCCTCGATGGCTGCCTTGTCAATGCTGGCGGCTGTCGAGACGATGCGAGCGGGGTTCCACTGGGCGGTGAGGGAGATGTCGGGGAGTGGCGCTTTTCCGTCAGTAGAACTGGCGGGCACGCTCAGGGGCAGCGCCTTTTGCTGCACGTGGGCATTGAGATCGTCGTAGCGCTGGCGTGCTGTTGTCCATGCTTGCAGTTCTTGCTCGAAGAAGGCATCCACCTCTTCCTCAGTCACTTCGCGACGCCATTTGCGATTCAGCGCCTGTCGTGCGAGAATCTCAGTCGTGCGCAGCTGATCCTTGTAGAGATTGTTCTTGTTGACCTTCTCGGTGGACAAGGCAGCATCGCTGTTGCCCTCCCAACGGCGGCAGAGATAGAGCTCGTCGAAGATGCGACCGATGCGATAGCGGCGTCCAATCATCAATCCCAAGGCGTAGTCCTCGCCGTAGCTGGTGTTGGGAATCTGTATCTTGCGTAAGACAGGCGTGTAGAATGCTCTCGGCGCTCCCAATCCGTTGATGCGCAGGGCATTGTTGCGCCCGTTCTGAGGTGTCCATTCGCGATGGTCGATGATTCCAGGAGGCAGGGTGTTCAGTTGGAAATCCGTCATGCGATAGGACCCGATGACCATCGCAGCCCTCTGTTCGCGGAAGGCATCTACGATGCGTTGCAAGGTGTCCTCGCCGCTGTAGAGGTCGTCGCTGTCGAGCTGTACCACGAAGCGTCCACACTCAGCGTGGTGCACGGCCAGGTTCCAACAGCCGCCGATGCCTAAGTCGTCGCGCGAGGGAATGAGATGAATGAGGGAGGCTCCCCCTACGGCCCCCGAGGGGGCTTCTATACCCTTGATGTCTGCTCTTGGAAATGCCGTAGCCCCCTCGGGGGCTGAATGGGGGGCTTTGCATTGTTCTATGACTTCGCTGGTTCCGTCGTCGCTGTGATTATCCACCACAATCAGATTGAACGTGAACGTGGTTTTCTGCTTCAGCACGCTGCGGATGGCATCCTCGATGGTGCGTACACGGTTGCGGACAGGGATGATGACGGTGGCCTCGACGGGAAACTCCTCCTCCTCGAACTTGATCTCGTCGAACTCGTCTGGCGCCAGCAACGCACCGATCTCTTTCAGGTGTCGCGTACACGCGCGTTCCATCTCTATCTGACGCGCACGATTGCGAGGATCGACATAGTCAAATTGCTTCTGCCCTGAGAGACGCGTATCTGTTTCGACTTCAGTATATAAAGGCTCGCTAATGTGCACGGGCAGCATCCTTCGCGAGAGGAACAGCCGCAGGTCATACAGCCCTGCAAACTGGTATTCGCGCAAACGCTCCTGGGCGAAGTAAGCCTGCACGTCCTCTGTGCGCAGCAGTAGCACGGAGCCAAAGTCGAAATCGTCGCGCACACTGCCCAGTTGATAATCAATGAGCGGTCGTGGTACAATCTCGCCTGAGGGCAGTTGCTGCCGATGGTCGGCATACACCATCGAAGCGCCTGTGTCTTCAGCCACGCTGACGAGACGCGTCAGGGCGTGATAGCCCAGCTGAAGGTCGAAACATTTGGTATAGAGCAAAATATAAGGGGTAGATACGCCTTCGCTCATCAGACACAGCGATTTCGTCTGGAACGGCGTCTCGATGAGCTGTATGTCGGCCACGTTGGCGTCAGCGCGTAGGGTTTCTATCGTCAATTGCCCCTCTTTTTCATCGACAAATGGAAGAAAACAGCTTATTTTAGGCATAGAATGCAAGATTTTCTTAAAATTTGCCACAAAGATACACATTATTTCAGCTTTTCGTACTATCTTTGCACCAAAATCATCAAACTTTTTTTAAACTAACGACATTTTCATCATGAAGAAACTTCTAACACTGGTTGCAGCGGCAGTTTTGTCGCTCATGGCAAATGCCCAGTCGCTCTCTGTCACCAACAATGATTGGCACTGGGAAAAAGGCACAATTGTCATTAACACCCCTCAGCGCGATGCCGGCCAAACCGATGTCCTACAGCTCACGGCTCCCAAGCTCGAGACCGTGCGCGTGGCCTTCGTGGGATTGGGCATGCGTGGCCCTGGAGCTGTCGCCCGTTGGACATACATCCCTGGCGTTCAGATCGTAGCCCTCTGCGACTATGAAGAAGCACGTGCAGAGGCCTGTCAGAAATACCTGCGCGATGCCGGCCTTCCCCCTGCTGCCATCTACAGCGGCGAGAACGGCTATGTAGAACTATGCCAACGTCCAGACATCGACATCGTTTATGTGGCTACCGACTGGGATCACCACTTCCCCGTTGCCAAGTGTGCCCTCGAGAACGGCAAGCACACCGCCATCGAAGTGCCGTCGGCCATGAACCTCGCTCAGTGCTGGGAACTCATCAACCTCAGCGAGAAGACACGCAAGCATTGCATGATCCTCGAGAACTGCTGCTACGACTGGTATGAGCTCAACGCTATGAACATGGCGCAGCACGGCGTTTTCGGCGAGATCCTGCGTGGCGAAGGTGCCTACATCCACAACCTCGACGACTTCTGGGACTACTACTGGAAGAATCCCAACGGCAGCGATCCTGACAAGCTCGGATGGCGCATGAAGTACAACATGGAGAATCGCGGCGACGTCTATGCTACCCACGGCCTCGGTCCTGTGGCACTCACGATGAACATCCACCGCGGCGACCGCTTCACCACGCTCGTCGCTATGGACACCAAGGCTGTTCATGGCCCTGATTACGTCGAAGCCAAGACGGGCAAGCGCCCTGCCAACTACCGTAATGGCGACCAGACAACCACCCTCATGCGTACTGCCGAGGGCAAGGTCGTCGAGATCCAGCACAACGTCATGAATCCCCAGCCCTACAACCGTCTGTTCAAGCTCACTGGTACCAAGGGCTATGCCACCAAGTACCCTGAGCAGCACTTCGCTCTCGACAAGAGCCAGCTTAGTGCCAGCGGCGTTGCACCTAAGGTGGACGATCTCTCGAGCCACGGCTTCCTGCCCAAGGCTGAACACGACGCACTCGTGGCCAAGTACACGCATCCCATCATCAAGAAGTATGGCGAGATGGCACAGAAGGTCGGCGGCCACGGCGGCATGGACTTCTTCATGGATGCTCGTCTCGTGTACTGTCTGCAGAACGGTCTGCCCCTCGACATGGACGTTTACGACCTCGCCGAATGGTGTTGCCTGGCAGAACTCGGAGCGCTTTCGATGGACAACAACTGCGCCAGCGTAGCCTTCCCCGATTTCACACGCGGAGCATGGAACAAGGTGCAGGGCTTCCAGTTCGCTTGGGCTACCCCTGAAGCCGAAGCTGCTGCCGAAGCTGCTGCACAAGCCAGCACACAGGCTCAGAAAGACCTCTGCGCCAAGAAGAAACTCTGGGACAAGTACGACAAGGACAAGATCAAGAAGGCCAAGAAGAGCCAGCCCAAGAAACGCTAACTTCTCCTTCAACGGTAACAACAAAAGACAAAAGGGTGAACGGAATGTTCACCGTCTGGGGATGCCAACCAAAGGCATCCCCTTTTGGAATCGCTCATCATCAAACACAACAGACATGAACAAGAAACAGACTATTCTGACCGCTTTAGCCTTTCTGCTATGCACGATGGTTGCGAAGGCGCAGTACCAACAGGTAAACGACATTTCCTATCGAGAATCGTCGGACGCTTATGCCCAGGAACGTTGCAAGCTCGATGTCTATTACCCCACAGATGTGAAGGATGCACCCGTGGTGGTGTGGTTCCACGGCGGAGGCATCGAAGCGGGCAACAAGCACATCGACCGCGAACTACGGAACTGCGGGCTCGTCGTTGTCGCCGCCAACTACCGTCTGCTGCCCAAGGCCAATATCGACGATATCCTCGACGACGCAGCAGCTGCCGTAGCCTGGACCTACAAGAACATCGGGCAATACGGCGGCAGCCGACGCAAGATCTTTGTGGCAGGTCACTCGGCAGGCGGTTACCTCTTAGACATGATTGGCTTGAACAAGAAATGGCTTGCCAAGTACGGCGTTGACGCCGACTCGCTTGCTGCCCTTGTGCCCTTCAGCGGTCAGTGCATCACCCACTACAACATTCGTAAGCAGCAAGGCATTCCTCCTCTTCAGGCCACCATCGACCAGTATGCCCCGCTCACTTACGTGCGTCCTGATGCACCACCAATCGTCATCATCTCCGGCGACCGCGAACTCGAGCTCTACGGACGCTACGAGGAGCAGGCTTACTTCTGGCGTATGCTGAAACTCGTGGGACACAAAGATGTCACGCTCTACGAAATCCAGGGCTACGACCACGGCGCTATGGCGCAGCCCGCCTACCACATCTTGAAGCAGCACATCAAACGGATTGCTGGAAAGAAATAAGCCAAAAGCACGCTGTTGGTGAGGCGGTTTTTGTTAAGTTTGGTGAATAGATGCGAGTTTTCGAGAAAAAATAGTGCGTGAAACATGATTTGGCACTATCTTTGCTGCCAATTCAAGGAATAATCATTCATCAACACCAAGATCTATACAAACAATGAACAACTACTTTGAAACACAAGGCCACTACGATCGTGGCAATTACGCCAATTCGTCTTACCCGTCGGCCAGCGGTGCCCTCACCTTCTCTGGCGTGATGACTCGCGTTTATCTGTGGATGACGGCAGCACTCATGCTCACGGCAGGTGCAGCGCTCATCACCGCCTCTTCTCCCGCCCTGCTCAACCTTATCTTTGGCAACCAAGCCATCGTGTGGATCCTCTTTGGCGGCGAACTGGCGTTGGTAATGGGTATCTCATGGGGCATCAACCGCCTGTCGCCCACGATGGCTACGGCGCTCTTCCTGCTCTATTCGGTGGTCAATGGCGTTACGCTTTCTTCCATCTTCTTTGCTTACAGCCTCGGCTCTATCACTCAGGCATTTGCAGCTTCTGCGTTGACCTTTGGAGCCATGAGCGTCTTAGGCTTCACGATCAAGCGCGACCTGTCGGGCTTGGGAGGCATCCTGATGATGGCGCTCATCGGACTTATCATTGCCAGTGTTGTCAACATCTTCTGGAGCAACTCCGTGCTTGATGCCATCGTCACTTACGTCGGTGTCTTCCTCTTCGTTGGCATCACAGCTTACGACACGCAGCGCATCAAGCAGATGTCCGAGATTGCCGAGACGTCAGGTGATGCTGCAGCACCTCGTCGTGTTGCCATTCTCGGTGCTCTCTCCCTCTACCTCGACTTCATCAATCTCTTCCTCTATATCCTCCGCCTCTTCGGTCGTGGCAGAGATTGAGCACGCCACCATCTGAAACAAGAATACCCGTCAACTCCTATGAGCTGGCGGGTATTTTTTGTATCAGAAGGTCCTGCGTTTGGCTGCTTCCAAGGTGTTCTGCATCAGCATGCAGATGGTCATGGGACCTACGCCGCCAGGCACAGGAGTGATGAGCGAGCATTGGGGAGCTACGGCGTCGAAGTCCACATCGCCCTGCAGACGCCAGCCTCGTGCACGAGATGTATCAGGGACGCGGGTGGTGCCTACGTCGATGATGACAGCGCCCGGCTTTACCATATCGGCTTTCACGAAGGCTGGTTGACCGATAGCGGCGATGATGATGTCGGCCTGTCGGCACTCTTCTTTCAACGTCTTGGAACGGGAGTGGCAGACGGTGACGGTGGCATCAACGCCCTTCTGGATCATCAGCTGAGCCATAGGCTTGCCTACGATGTTCGAGCGTCCAAGGATGACACATTTCTTACCTGAGGTCTCAACGTTATAGCGTCGAAGCAGTTCAAGGATGCCTTTGGGCGTGGCGCTGATGAAGGCCGGCAGACCGATGGCCATACGACCTACGTTGATGGGATGGAATCCATCGACATCCTTGCGGTAGTCAATGGCTTCGATGACCTTCTGTTCATCGATATGGCGTGGCAGGGGTAGCTGAACGATGAAGCCGTCGATGTCGGCATTGGCGTTGAGCTTCCCGACCTCGGCTAACAGCGCTTCCTCGCTCAAGTCGTCCTCAAAACGAAGCAGGGTGCTGCGGAAACCGCACTCTTCGCACGCGCGTACCTTATTATTTACGTATGTCTCTGAGCCGCCGTCGTGACCTACGAGGATGGCTGCCAGATGAGGACGCTTGCCGCCCGCAGCAACGATGCGCTCCACCTCCTGCTTGATCTCGGCTTTAATGGTGGCGGCTGTGGCTTTTCCGTCGATTAACGTCATGATAGTTTAATGTTTAATGGTTAAAGATTATCTTCTGGGCATTTTCGCCATCATGTGAGCCATCTTAGGATCGGTGACCATCTTCATCATCTTGCGTGTCTGGTCGAACTGCTTGATGAGGCGGTTGACGGCCTGAATGTCTGTGCCCGAGCCTTTGGCGATGCGCTGGCGGCGGCTGGTGTTGAGGCATTCGGGATGAGTGCGCTCCTTGGGCGTCATCGAGAGGATGATTGCTTCAATGCTCTTGAAGGCGTCGTCGTCGATGTCGATGTCCTTCAAGGCTTTGCCCACACCCGGAATCATCGACGCGAGATCCTTGATGTTACCCATCTTCTTGATCTGCTGGATCTGTGCATAGAAGTCGTTGAAGTCGAACTGGTTCTTGCGGATCTTCTTCTCCAGGCGTCGTGCCTCTTCTTCGTCGTACTGTTCCTGAGCGCGTTCCACGAGGCTGACAATGTCGCCCATGCCGAGGATGCGGTCGGCCATACGTGCCGGGTGGAACGGGTCGATGGCTTCCATCTTCTCGCCTGTGCCCACGAACTTGATGGGCTTATCCACCACGGTGCGAATGCTCAGGGCAGCACCGCCGCGGGTGTCACCGTCGAGCTTCGTGAGCACTACGCCTGTGTAGTCGAGGCGTTCGTTGAACTCCTTGGCGGTGTTCACGGCGTCCTGACCCGTCATAGCGTCTACTACGAAGAGCGTCTCATCGGGGTTGATAGCTGCCTTGATCGCTGCAATCTCCTGCATCAGCTTCTCGTCGATGGCCAGACGACCGGCGGTATCCACGATCACTGTGTCGTAACCCTTGGAGCGTGCTTCGATGATGGCGTTCTGTGCAATCTTCACCGGATCCTGGTTGTCCAACTCCATATAGATAGGTACGCCGATCTGCTCGGCCAGCACACGTAGCTGTTCGACAGCGGCAGGACGATAGACGTCGCAGGCTGCCAGCAAAGGCTTACGGTTGCGCTTCGTCTTCAGCATATTGGCCAGCTTGCCGGCAAAGGTCGTCTTACCTGCACCGTTCAAACCTGCCATGAGGATAATGGAGGGACGGCTCTTCAGTTCAAGTTCGGCTGTCTCGCCACCCATGAGCAAGGCGAGTTCGTCGTGGACAATCTTCACCATCATCTGCTGTGGCTTCACGGCAGTGAGGACGTTCTGTCCAAGTGCTTTCTCCTTGACGGTGTCGGTGAACTGCTTGGCTACCTTATAGTTGACGTCGGCATCGAGGAGTGCACGGCGCACGTCCTTCAGGGTTTCTGCGACGTTGATTTCTGTGATTTTGCCTTCGCCCTTCAGGATCTTGAAGGATCGTTCAAGGCGTTCGGATAGATTCTCAAACATATGATTAGCTGTTTAATTTTCTACGACATTAATATTCTTGCGTACGAAGACCTCATCAACGACGACGCCATCGTCCAAAGCCGACAGCTTGAGCTCATGGTCGCCTTTGAGTTGCGTGATGGGGAGATGAGCGATGACTACGGCATAGTTCTGCAGCACGTTCTGCTTCCATTGTTCACTGCCCACGCTGGTGTCGTAGGTGAAGGTCTGAGGCGCACCGCCGTCAAGCGATAGCATGAAGCGTTGTTGGGCTTCGATGGAATGGGTCGGTAACATGTGGATTTCTACTTCCAATGTTTGAGCCGCCGTGAAAGTATGTGCGAACTTATAGGTGATATTACAGTCTTTCGGCACAGGCATGGCTCGAATGCTGGCTCCTAATCCGAGAACAGGATCAAGGATGCTGCCACCTGAGAAACTCGAGGCATTGTAGCTGGCACCATAGAACGTTGCGATGTTAGGAAGGTCTGTTGGCAGTGGGGTCGCATCCTGAAAACGGGGAACAGGCTGGAACACGGTCAAGGCTCGTGGATTGGAGCTGATCATGCCCTGCCATTTGCCTCCTCGTTGCGAGTTGTACTGCAGGGTCAGGGTCTGCACGAGGTTGTGTGCCTCATCGGAACGGCGCCAGGTGGATTGAACGTTATCACGCTGAAGATAGGCTTTGCCGTGGCGCGCCAATTGAGCAAGCAGATACTTGTCATTTTGAGCGGCAGCAGACAGAATGGGGTATTCTACCAACTGGTAAAAAGCATCGTAGCGGTTGGGATGAGTGCGTCGCACTGAGTCGGCTATCCAGCGCACATTACGTTGCAGCTGATCGTAGCGTCCGAGGCGGTGGCGGATGCGCTTCTCGCTCCAGGGCAAGTCGCGGACGGCATTCCAGTTGGTTAGACCGTCGGCAACTTCGTCTGTACGGGTGCAGGCCAGATGTTCAGGCTTACGTTGGAACGACAGGTGGTAATGCTCCTTAAGATAAATAGAGGATAGGCGAGCGATGTCGCGGCTGACATTCTGGGCAATGAATTCCTCTATGTGTCGGCCTACGGACATCCGTTCCACCGATTCGATGTCCCAAGCTAAATCCATGAACAGCGACAATTGGTATTCGCGAGGCTTGATGTCGCCAATATCTAACACCCAAGTGCGGAAAGCACCGTGGTAGTAGGCTTCGGTCAACTGCTGGTACATCAGGAATGGACTGGCTGTGCCGAGCCACAGATAATCGTGAGGCGCGCCTTTGTAAACGGTGTGGTAAAGCACGCCGTTGCCACCGATGCGCTGTGTCTCTTCGTGCGTGGCGAAATGCTTAATGTACCCGAAACCGTCGTCCTCGCTCATCAACGGCTGGTCATAGCCTGTTGGCAAAGCCTGTGCGAGGTCTTTTCCATAAAGGATGCCGTAGTTCCTTGCAATGGCCTGACAATCCGGGGTGACGAAAAACGCGTTGGCTTCCTCGCTGGTGGGAGGCCAGAACAGATTGGCACGCAGACGAAGCATCAGCTCGAAGATGCGAGCTGCCGTACGGCTGCCGATGAAGTAAGGTGTGCCTGGCTCAAAGGTGGCATTAGCCCACACTTGCAGCCCCCATTCCAGATTGCTCAAGCAGATGCCACGATAGCGCACGTCGGGTGCCTGACGAGTGACGAAGCCTTCATCCAAACGGAATTCAGTCTTCGCTTCCGGGTCAGCATCAGCCCACCATTCCCATGGCGAGACTCCCAACAAGCGCGTCAGTTCGATGATACCATAAGCTGTGCCGAGGGCATCGCTGCCGGCTATCAGAAGTCGGCCATCTTTGGTTGTTGCCAGCACAAAGGCTTGTGGACGATTGATGAGCCATGAGAGGTCAACACCCGTGCGCAAGAGCCGTTTGTCAGCGTTGCCGTTCAATGTCCCTACGATGATTTGCGCTTTGTGGCTATTGACGCGCAACGGCGCTTGTAGCACTCGTGCTAAGTCGCTTTCCAGCAGCGTCACGGCAGTTCTCACCACAGCGTTTTCGCTATCTTCAACGTCAATGACGACTTGCTGATAGGAGGGTAAAACGAAAGCGCTGGCCTTTGTGGTCAGCGCTATCATGGCCACGACGCAGGTCGTGACGAAAGTCTTGAGAGTCCGTCTGAGCATGAAGCGCAAGTTTAGTTGGCGGGTGTCTCAGCCGGAGCCTCAGCGGGAGCGTCGGCAGCCGGAGTCTCCTGAAGCTCAGCGGCGGGCATACCGGGAAGATTCGTGGGAGCAGTAGCCTGCTGTTCGATGGCGACGTCTTCCATGACGGAAGCGTTGCTGGACGAACCCGGGATGAAGTAAACTGAAGCAATGCTGAAGACGACCATGGCAGCTGCCAGAGCCCACGTTGCTTTCTCAATGACATCGGTGGTCTTGCGAACACCCATTACCTGATTGCCGCTGGCGAAACCGCTGGCGAGACCGCCTCCCTTAGACTCCTGAATGAGTACGATGAGGCACATGAAAATGGATGCGATGACCACAAGAATTACAAGTAGATTGTACATGATGTTAAAATATTTATTTGTTATTTATCTTCGTTATTAGCCCGCTCGTTGACGATTAATTTCTCGAGGAAGCGGATTTGGTCTGCAAAGTAACGATTTTTTTTCGGATTAATCAAACTTATTCGCCTAATAATTTCAATTGCCTTCGCATATTTGCCCTGTTTGATGTAAATTCGGGCTAAAGTTTCGGTAAAATAGGTGTCGGAAGGGTCATTTCGGGGTGCTGTAGGCTCCGTTGAACCTTTTTCATCAAGTGCCTCTTCTACCTCTTCGTCAGGGTCGCTTTCGTTGTCAGCATTTTGTACTTGATGAGCATCTTCCAGTTGCAGGAGATAGGACATATAATCGACAGTGGCATCGGCGGCATGAGCATGACGGGGTTGTTGATCGGGCTGTTGGTCGAGGAATGACTCGATGAGACTTTGGGTGCGATCGACGGGTTGACTCGTAGCTGTTGTATCGGTGGTCTTCTCGCTCGAAGGCTCTGGAGTCGTCTTTGGCGTACTGCTGAAGTGTTCGCTGTCGAACAGGTCAAAGAGCTTACGGCGGTCGGGCAGGCAGACAGCGGCTTTGCGTAGCTCAGCGCCAAAGCGCTCGTCCTGCAACGAGAAGAGTCCGAGCAAGTAGAGCAGACGAGCCGTCTGGAACGAGGGATAGCGTTCCACCAATTGCTGGAGTTCCTGCACGGTTTCGGCGTTCAGGAGCTCGGGGCGTTGAATGTAGGTCGTGAGGGATTGCATAATTACCAATTGGCCACGGTGGCGTTGAAGATTTGATCGACGATATCCTTTGTCATCTGCGTGACGAGCTCTTCCTGCACGTTGACGAGCTGTTGTGTGGCGTCGTATTCCGTTGTGGCGCTGAACTGTCGTTCGAAGTCCTCGTCATGTTTCTTGTTGTTGGTGAAGCGCACGTTCACCGTCATCTTCAGCTGCACCTGCGAGCTGTAGCCGTCGCTGCCTACGCCTTTGTTGAACTGGTCGAAGCCTGTGATTTCGCCCGACAGGACGAGATCGCCGCCTCGCTTCACCTGTTGCAGCTTGGTTTGCTGAGCATAGATGTCTGTTAGGCGGTTGTTGAAGATGGATTGCATGGGAGCCCATACGTATGACGAACGGATAGGGAACGTATTGATCTGTATGGTTTTCGTCTTCGTATAGTCGATGCTGGCTCCATTGAATTTGTAGCTGATGGAGCAGGAAACAAGGAATAAAGCGAAAAACGATAGCGTGAAAAGTGAAAGATGCAGTTTGCTTTTCACTCTTCCTTTCCATTGCCAGCGTGAACTCATGTGATGGACTCTGTCGAGTATAGTATTGCTTTTCATATTATCAACTTTCTGCTTTCAACTTTCGTCCAGTCCGTATTCCTTAATCTTTCTATAAAGCGTACGCTCGCTGATATGAAGTTCGTCAGCCGTGCGTTTCCGTCGTCCTTTGTTCTTTTCGAGCGCACGGATGATGAGCTTCTTCTCTTGCTCCTCAATGGACAGCGACTCCTCGACGTATTCTTCGGCGTAGGGCGTTGAGTCTGTGTGCGGCGCTTGAATATTGATCGTTGGCTTAGCGGTTGCAACAACAGGAACGACGGATGGTGTGGCAGGAGAGACCTGCACCGTCGATGCCGGGGTTGTGACGGGCACGACAGAATTGGGGCGCATGGGTTGTTGTGACGTCAGATGAGCCATTTCCTGCTTCAGGTCGTTGACTTCGCGGTGGAGGGCATTGATCATCTGAAACAGCATTTCGCGCTCCGACTGATAGTCGTGGTGCGTATCGTGGTGTCCCACTCTTACCAAACCGCCTTGTTCTTCGATGGTCGGCCAGATTTCGTATTCCGATAGGATGTCGGGGGTGACGACACGCGTATCCCTCATGAGGATGGACATTTGCTCTGTCACGTTCTTGAGCTGACGGATGTTGCCGGGCCATTTGTAGCGCTTGATGATCTCTTCGGCATCGGGCGAGAGAGTTATCCGTTCAGGCATCTGATACTTGACCGCTATCTCCATGGCGAATTTCTTGAAGAGGAGTACGATGTCCTCGCCACGTTCGCGCAAGGGTGGCATCTTGATGGGAATGGTATTCAAGCGGTAGAAGAGGTCCTCGCGGAACTTGCCGTCGCGGATGGCGGCTTGGATGTTGACGTTCGTGGCAGCTACGACGCGTACGTTTGTCTTACGCACGGTGCTGCTGCCTACGCGGATGTATTCGCCGTTCTCCAGCACACGGAGCAGTCGCGCCTGTGTGCTCAGCGGCAGTTCACCTACTTCGTCAAGAAACAAAGTGCCGCCGTCGGCTGCTCCGAAGTAACCTTCGTGCTCACCGATAGCTCCTGTGAAAGCGCCTTTCTCGTGGCCGAAGAGTTCGCTGTCAATGGTCCCTTCTGGAATACTGCCACAGTTGATGGCGAAGTATTTGCGGGTGCGTCGAAGGCTGTTGTCGTGAATCAGGCGAGGAATAATCTCCTTACCTACGCCGCTCTCGCCGGTGATGAGAACTGACAGGTCGGTCTTAGCCACCTGAAGGGCTGTATCCAGCGCATGGTTCAAAGCCTCGCAGTTGCCTACGATGCCATAGCGCAGTTTTATGGGTTGTAATTCTTTTGCGTCCACCTATATATTATTCAACTTTCAACTTTAGTTTCACTGACTTTCAACTTTAGCTTCGCTGACTTTCGTCACGACTCGGCAATTCAAGCAAGCTTGATTGCTCTCGCTGCTCCGAAAGTTCAACTTTCAACTCTCAACTTTTCCATTCACCCTCTCTCAGCACGGTCGCGCTTGTCAACGTAAAGCTTCTCGAGCGGATTCTGGTGTGCTTCATCCCAAGCCTTACGGGCACGGAAGATGTCGATGGCAGAGTAGATGGCATGACGGAAAGAGGCCTCGTCAGCTACGCTTTTGCCTGCGATGTCGTAAGCCGTGCCGTGGTCGGGGCTGGTGCGCACTATGTCGAGACCTGCGGTGTAGTTCACTCCGTCCTCCATGGCGAGGAGCTTGAAGGGGGCTAACCCTTGGTCGTGGTACATCGCCAGCACGGCATCGTAGTACTCATAGGTCCGTGCTCCGAAGAAGCCGTCTGCAGGGAAGGGACCATACACGTGCATACCTTTTTCTACAGCGCTGTCGATGGCAGGTTTCAGGATGTCCTGCTCCTCGGAACCCAGCAATCCGTTGTCGCCGGCATGAGGATTCAATGCCAGCACGGCAATGCGTGGATTGTCGATGCTGAAGTCGCGGCGCAGAGAATGATGAAGGATTTGAAGCTTCGTCATAATAGTATCTTCCGTGATGGCTGAGGCTACATCGCGAAGGGGCAGGTGAGTGGTGGCTAATGCCACGCGGATCTTCTCGTTCATGAGGATCATCAGCGCCTGCTGTCCATCCTTGCCAACGCTTTTCTGGATATACTCGGTGTGGCCGGGGAAGTGGAACTTCTCGCTTTGGATAGTGTGTTTGTTGATGGGGGCTGTCACGAGCACGTCAATCAATCCCTCGCGCCAGTCCTTCATGGCTTTTTCCAGTGCAGCCAAAGCGGCTTCGCCGGCTTCTGCTGTGGGTTGGCCGAGGTCAATCTTCACCTCGTCTGCCGTGCAATGGAGCACGTTGATGGTTTCGTCATGCGCCTCGGCCACTTGGCTGATAGCGCTGAAGTTGACCTGCAGGTCCAACGTCTTGCGATGGTAGCTGGCCACTTTCGGCGAGCCGTAGATGATCGGCGTGCACAGTTCCAGCATCGTGGGGTCTGAGAAGGTCTTAAGGATGACCTCATAGCCGATGCCATTGGGGTCGCCGTGAGTAATTCCGACTTTTATCTTTGCCATAATTCTATATTACATTTATTCTTAAATCATTGTTAATTATTCATTTCCCCTCTCTTGCCTTTCGTCTGTCTTCTGCCGTCACGGCCACTTCTTCCAGGGTCGTCACGATAGAGGTTGTCTTTTCGTCAGGCAGGTTCAGCGTGTAGAGCGAGCCTTCGAGGCGTCGCATGAGTCCGCGTTTCATCTTTTCAGGTGCAAACACGAATCCTTCGACCACGATGACGATGTTGCGGGTGGTGTCCACGCGTGAATGGCTGACGAATGGACCGCCCATGCCGTCGTTCTCCATATACCATAGTCCTCGTGCTTCCAGAGCATACTGGTTGTGGACGACGATGGGCTTGACAGTGGTACACAGGGTGTCCGTTGCCATGTGCATCGAGGGCAGCGTGCCAGGGATGTTTGCAGCCATCACGCTGTCGCGCTTGGCCAGCACGTATTGTTTGTTGAAGGTTTCAGGACCCTCATAGGGATAGCTGTACATGCAGATATTGACCAATGCCGAGGCTCCGTTGCTGGATGTCCAGAAGAAGTTCTCGCCGCGCTTGAAGCTCTTGATTTCGTCTGGAGCGTGCAGTTCGCAGTCGAAGATTTCCTTGGCCAGCTCAGCCGTCTTCTTCGAGTATTTGTCCTTCAGCTCCTTGATGAGGCGGTTCATCTCCATCTTCGTCAGGAAATCGATGATGTCCTGCCCGTGTTCGAAGCAGAAGTCGGCAAAGTCCTCTGGCGTAGGGCTTTGGATGGTCAGCACGATCTGGTCGATGGCATATTTGTCGCGCATGAACTTCATCGATGTCTTCGTGTAGATCTGTTTGTTGATGTCCACGAGGATGATGTTGCGGAAGATGTTGAGGATGCTATCGAAGCGTTTGGGCTCCACCTGCGAGATGTGGAACGAGCGTTCCGGTTGCGGCAGGCCGGGGATGTCCGTGTCGAGCACGGCGAACAAGGCACGTCCCTGGGTAGCCTGCCAGTCCTTGTCGCTCATCACCACCATCACTTCGTAGGGGCGACCGCTGGCACGTGGTATCACGAATTCTTTCTTGCATGAAACAAGTAGAAGAGTGAAAAATGAAAGAGTGAAAAGTGAAAGATACAAATTACTTTTCACCATCGTTTTCCACTTGCATGTGGTTGATTTATTGGACTTAAACATTTGCTTGATCATATTATTATTTCTCACTTTTCATTTTCCCTTTTCCTTTGTGTTCAGCAACCCGCAGGCTGCGTCGATGTCCTGACCGCGCGAGGCACGGATGGTGCAGCGTACGCCGTGATGCGTCAGGTAGTCTCGGAAGGCGACCATGCGTTCGGGTGAGGCTTCGCGAAGGGTGTCCTCGTCGGGCAGCGTGTGCCATCTGATCAGGTTCACGCGACATTCTATGTTGCCGAGCAGCCTTACCAATTCACGTGCGTGGCGGTTCGTGTCGTTCTGTCCGCCGAACATAATGTATTCGAATGAGAGGCGGCGCTGTCCTGTCCAGTCGTATTCGTTCAGCAGCTCCAGCATCTCGGTCAGCGGATAGCTGCGCTCTGCCGGCATCATCGCTGCCCGCTCCTCGTGGAAGGGGTTGTGCAGGCTGATGGCCAGATGACAGGGACTCTCGTCGAGGAAACGCCTGAGGCCTTTCTTCAGGCCTACGGTCGAGACGGTGATGCGCCGTGGACTCCATGCCCAGCCGTATTCAGCCGTCAGCAACTCCGTGGTGCGTAGCACGGCATCGAGGTTGTCCATCGGCTCGCCCTGACCCATGAATACGATGTTCGTCAGTCGGTCGCGTTCAGGCACGGCGTAGATCTGGTTGAGGATATCCGTGGCGGTGAGGTTGCCCTGGAAGCCTTGACGTCCGGTCATGCAGAACTGGCACGCCATCTTGCATCCCACTTGGCAGCTCACGCATAGCGTGCCGCGGTCGTCGTCGGGGATGAACACGGTTTCTACGCGCTGTCCCGATCGGGTGGGGAAGAGGTACTTGACGGTGCCGTCCTGGCTGTGCTGTTCCGTCAGCGGTGGCATCAGCCCCACTTCATAGCGCTCCGCCAGTCGCTGACGGGCGGCCACACTGATGTTACTCATGCGGCTGATGTCGCCCTGTCCCTTCTGGTAGATCCACTGCGCCAGCTGCTTGGCAGCGAAGGCAGGCATACCCAGCTCTGCCACCACGCCTTTCAGCTCGGTGGATGTCATACCCAGCAGCGGTTTCCTATCGTTGATGTTGTCCATCATATTTTCTTTCGCGCGCGAACCTTATTAATATATAGAGGCATCGTCTTACCGTCTCAATTTTACACGTCTATACGTATCGGCTTACACGTCTATACGTATCAGCCTACACGTCCATACGCGTTTCACTCTGCAAAGGTAGGCAAAAGCGATAGAATGACCAAGCGTTTAAGCTTTTTTATGCCAAAATGGCAGTGCTTTTCTAAGGCTATTAGCCCTCAAGACCTCTGCTTCGTGCTTTTTTTAGAAAAAAGTGGTCGAAAATGTTGGCGGTTTCACGGAAAAGATATACCTTTGCACCCGCAAAAGCCAATAAGGCTGGAGCTTTTCCAACATGGTGACTATAGTTCAGTTGGTTAGAGCGTCAGATTGTGGTTCTGAATGTCGTGGGTTCGAGTCCCACTAGTCACCCAAATTTATCCCTCCCTCCCCGATGAATCCCTGATAAGCCTTTTTGCTTATGGGGATTCATCACCTTTTTAGGGGAGTTAAGGGCAAAGAAACGGCTGTATAGTGAATTTTTTCACACCTTTTCTTGTGAGGTCGGTGCGGAAATCGTACCTTTGCAACCAGAAATAGACAGAAAAACTTAAAAACAATATGAAAAAACTATTCTCTACCGTTCTGATGCTGATGGCAGTAACCGTTATGTTTGCTGCACCCATCGGCCAGGATGAGGCCTTGCGCAAGGCTTCGGCTTTTATTGCTCAACATCACCAGCACCAGGGCACCAAGGCGTTGAAGCCGGCGCGTCGTCAGCCGGGCTTGAATGTGGCTGCCATGGGTGGTGATTCCTATTTCTATGTCTTCAATGTAGGTCAGGACGAGGGCTTTGTCATCGTTAGTGGCGACGACCGTGCTGTGCCTATCTTGGGCTATGCCGATCATGGCAGCTTCGACGCCGCCGCTGTTCCGGCTTCTGTGCAAGCTTGGCTCGAGGGCTATGCCCGCCAGCTGCGCCGGCTGCAAGCCTCTGATGTGCAGGACAAGAGCCAGGCGCCCATCAACCGCTCGACCATTGCGCCGTTGTTGACGATGCATTGGAACCAGAACGAGCCTTACAACAAGGATTGCCCCAAACTCCATACGGGGGCTTCAACGGTGACGGGCTGTGTGCCTACGGCTATGGCACAGTTGATGTACTACCATCGTTGGCCGGCCGCTACGACAGCCGCGATTCCTGGCTACGAAGGCAGCACGAATTGGGAGGACCATGGTTCGCTCACCGTTGATGGCTTTCCTGCTGGCACGGCCTTCGAATGGGATAAGATGAAGGATGTCTATTCGGCTGAATTACCTGAAAATGAGGCAGAACAAGCCGCCGCTCTCGAAGAGCAGAATGCAGTGGCGAAGCTCATGCGTGTCTGTGGCACGGCAGTGCAGGCCGACTATCGCGACAACGCGTCGGGAGGCACTGGCGCAGAGGATGATATGGCCTGTGCGGCTTTCATCAAGTACTTCGACTATTCCGCGACGATCCGTAAGGTGGTTCGTGACGACTATATGTACGCCGACTGGCTGCAGCTGATCTATAGCGAACTGCAGGCCCGCCGCCCTGTCATCTACGGCGGCCAGTCGTCTGGCGGCGGCCATTTCTTCCTCGTCGATGGCTTCGAGAATGGGCTCTTCCATGTCAATTGGGGTTGGGGTGGTTTCTGCGACGGTTACTATGCCTTGTCGGTTGCTAACCCTGGCAGCAATGAGGGCGCCGGCGCCAGCGCTACGCTCGACGGCTATGGTCTCCAACAGGTGGCCATCATCGGCATTAAGAAGAACGAAGGCGAGCAGCCAACGGATATTCACATGAGTTCTGCCATCGTCGGCATTTCCGGAACATTCATCGGAGCCAGCTACTTTAATAAGAACTTCAGTACCTACAGTTTTGACTTCGGCCTCGGTTATGCTCAGCCCGATGGCACCTATGTGCCGGTCGGCAGTTACTATTCCTCCGATTCTCCTTTGGATAAAGGTTGGGGCTACCCCAGCGAGACGCTTGAGGTTAAGGGTCTGGCGGATGGTGTCTATCAGATTGTACCTATCAGCCGCGTCGTCGGTACGGAGAAGTGGTTGCCCAATGGCAATGTCAAGCGCGACTTCGTGAAGGCTACGGTCAGCGGCGGTCAGGTCACCTTGGAATGGAACCAGCCTAAGGTGGACTTGAAAGTCTCGGCCTTCGACTGTCCGGGTAAACATAAAATCGGTCGTCGTCAGGAGGTTAACGTCACGGTACAGAACCTTGGCGACGAGTACTATGGCCCGATCTACTTCTTCGTCGGCTCCGGTTCCACGGTGAAGTTGGTCGCTTACACGGGCATCACCCTCGAAGCCAATGAGTCCGGCGCAACCACTTTCAGCTTCAATCCGGAGATTGTGGGAAATAACATCTTGGTCGTTTCCTTGGACAAGGAGTGTACCAAGATTATCGGACAGGCCACGTTGAACATCAATCCGCAGGGCGAGACCGGCGAACACCTCAGCGTGAAGGCCTTCACCTTCGACAACGATAACACCACCGATTGGAGTGTGCCCGCATTCGCGGGTAAGATCACGGTGAGCAACGCCGGCACCGAGGAGTTCGATGGCGAGATGTTCCTGCGGATCTATTACAATGTAGGGGCTCGCTTTGGCGAATTCTCGTTCTACAAGAACGTTTATTTCGAAGCTACTGTGCCTGCGGGTGCTACGGTGGACGTGCCCTTCAAGGTCGAGGGCCTCACGCCAGGCACGTACTACTGGCCTATCGTGGCCGTGAACACGACGGCTCTTTGGGGGTCTGAAGGCGCAGGCATCCGTCGCTACGAGCCTGACATGGACGGCGTTAAGGGAATTACGAATGAAGAATTACGAATGAAGAATTCCATTTTCAATGTTGCTGGTCAGCGCCTTAGCGCACCGCAGAAAGGCATCATGATTGTGAATGGCAAGAAGGTCGTTGTTCGTTAACGTAAAAAACATCATTATAATGACGAAACATAGCCTCAAGGATTGGATCCTGGCCACGCGTCCGTGGTCGTTCCCGGCATCTGCAATGCCCGTTGTTGTCACCATCATGTGGTCATGGGCTCATGGTATTCAAGTCAATTGGTGGTTTGCCCTTTGGGCTTTGGTCAACATCATCTTCGTGCATGCCGCTGGTAATGTGTGGAGTGATATCGCTGACTATCGCAGCGGCGTCGATGCCGACGACACCTTCGGCGTGCGATCGCTGGTCGATGGGCATTTCACCATCGAGGAGTTCAAGCGCCTGTCCATCACGCTGAACATCATCGCCATCCTGGGAGGTTTGGCGCTCGTGAGCCTCACGGGTCTCACCTTATTATATATAGGTGTCGCCGGCATCCTGCTTTCGCTCTGCTATCCGCGTCTGAAGTATATGGCGCTGGGCGACGTGGTCATAGCGCTCTGCTACTCCATCCTTCCCATGACGGGAACCTCTTTCATCATCTCTGGCTCCATCCATTGGCAAATCCTATGGTTGGCCGTGCCGGTAGGACTGATCACCGTGGCCATCCTTCATGCCAACAATGTCCGTGATATCGAAACCGACAATCGGGCCCACATCCACACCTTCCCCATGTTCACGGGTCGTCGCTTCGGCGCTTGGCTTTATGCCGCCGAGGTTTTGGTGCCCTTCCTGTGGCTCATTGGTCTGATGATTGCGCGCATCGAACCGTGGTGGCTCGGCGTCTCGTTCCTGGCTATGCCCGTAGCTGTGCAGAACGCCCGCACCATCTTGAACTACGAACGTGGTGGCAAGGAATCCTATGCCAACCTTGACGAACGCACGGCCAAGCTGCAGCTCATGTTCAGCCTCCTGCTCGTCCTCGGCTTCGTCCTCTCAAGAGTCCTTTGAACGTTTTCCCGCTCGGCGCTTGCGAATAACTTTCAACTCTCAACTTTCAACTTTCAACTCTCCATGAAACCTCTTGTTTCTTCCGTCGCTCTTGCGGCCGTCCTGTGGTTCGTGATGTTCTTCCCCTCTCTGGGTTTGGAGCTGAACTTCTGGGCGGTGATGACTGTGGCTTCGCTCATGTTGACGACGTTGGCCATCGTCTTCGGCGGTTGGCCGCAGCTTCGTCCCGACTGGCGTGAGCTGTTGCTCGGCGCTGGCATCGCGGTGGTGCTTTGGGGCGTCTTTTGGTTGGGCGACAAATGCTCTCAGCTGCTCTTCGACTTTGCCCGTCCCCAGGTCGATATGATCTACGGCATCAAGTCCGGCACTTCACCGTCGCTCATCGGCCTGTTGCTGCTGTTCATCATCGGCCCCGGCGAGGAGATTTTCTGGCGCGGCTATGTGCAGCTTCGTTTGTCCGAGCGATGGTCGCCGAACGTGGGCTTCCTTGTGGCTACGGCAGCCTATACGCTCATCCATCTCTCCTCCTTGAATTTCATGCTCATCATGGCCGCTTTGGTCTGCGGCATTGCCTGGGGTGGTCTCTATCGCCTGTTCCCCAAGCACTTCACCGCCATCGTCGTCAGCCATGCCCTTTGGGATGCAGCCGCCTTCGTATGGTTCCCTCTTTAAAAACAAATCAATAAATCATAAGCTTATGCGCAAATTTGTATCTCTATTCCTGTTGCTGATGGCGTCGGCTGCGGTTTGGGCAGAGCCCATCTCACGCGATGCTGCCCAGCAGTTGGCTCGCGACTTCCTTTCGCAGCGCAGCCCTCAGAACGCACGTCGCAGCATACGTGCTGCCCGAAACACGTTGGCGCTCAAGCCCGTGTCCACCGAGGCGTATTACTATGTCTTCAATGTCGGCGAAAGCCACGGCTTCGTCATCGTCAGCGGCGACGACCGTACAGAGCCGATCCTGGGCTATGCCGATGTCGGCACTTTCGACGAGCAGCACATGCCGTCGAATATGAAAGCGTGGCTGCAGGGCTATGCCGATGAACTGCGGTGGCTCGAAGCTCATCCCGGCTACGCTCAGAACCGGGCACCGCGAATGGTCACCATCAAGAATGTCATTCATCCTTTGTTGGCAACGACATGGGATCAGGGCGAGCCGTACAACAACGATTGTCCCCTTTTCCTAACCGGTAACCGGAGTGTCACAGGCTGTGTGGCCACGGCGATGGCGCAGGTGATGTACTACCACCAGTGGCCGGCTGCAACCACGAAGGAGATTCCGGCCTATCAATGTGAGCGCAATTGGGGAGGCAGTCATGTCTCCGTCAATGCCATCCCCGCTAACACCGCTTTCGACTGGACTAACATGCAGCTCTCTTACGACGGTTCGGAAACTGCTGCACAGAAAAAGGCTGTCTCCACGCTGATGGCTGCCGTAGGCGCATCGGTCGAGATGGACTATGCCGATTCCCAAAACAAAGGCTCCGCGGCCGCTCTCGCGTTCTGCGACGATGCTTTGAAGACGTATTTCGACTATAGCGCCACCACCACTTATGTTGATCGCGAAAACTATTATCTCGACGATTGGATGGAATTGCTCTACAACGAGCTCGCCCAATCCCGTCCTGTGCTCTATGGCGGTCAGTCGTCGGGCGGCGGTCATGCTTTTGTCGTTGATGGCTACGACGGCGCAGGCAAGTTCCACATCAACTGGGGCTGGAACGGCTCGAACAACGGCTTCTTCCTCATCTCCGTGCTGAATCCTTATAATAACACGGGTTCTGGAGCCAGCAGCTCCGAAGATGGCTACAGCTCCGGTCAGGAGGCCGTCATCGGCATCAAGATGAACGAGGGCGAGACAACGCCTCTCGTCAAGACACCGCCCATGCATGGCAACATCATCGCGGTGAATGGCAATCAGGTGACCTTCAGTGCTTGGACTTCCTTGACGGAAACGGAAACGTTTGACTTCGGCATAGGATATGTGAACCAAGACGGCACGGTGCATTATCTCACGGGATATGATTCTGGCTACTCTTTGAGCTTCGGTCATGGCTTCCCATCGGTGGACGTTGCTGTCAGCGGCCTTGCCGATGGCACCTACCACATTGTCGCCCTCTGCCGCATACACGGCACCGATGAGTGGATTCCCTACGTCAATGCCAATGTCAACTATGCCTTGGCAGTGGTCGCAGGTGGCTCCATCACCTTGACGCTGGTTCCTGCTACGTCGTTGAATGTCACCTCTTTCACCCTGCCCGACAGCCCAAAGGCCGGCATCAGCCAGACCATCACGGCCCATGTCAACAACGCCGCCGATGAATACTATGGAGAGCTCTTCCTTTTTGCCAGCACTTCGGGTTCAATGGGCACAGCCGTCGCTTCTACGGGTTGCACCGTTCAAGCCGGCAAGACCTTCCCCGTGGAGCTCTTCTATGCCTTCCCTAACCCCGGTACCTATCATCTTTGGGTGGCAACAGACAAAGACGGAACGAATGTCATCGGCGAGACATCGATCACCATCACCGGGACAGGTGCTGTGACCGACAACGTCGATCTTGCCTTCACGCGTGTCATCGCCCCGCTCTCTGCCGACGGAACAAAGCTGCTGAGCAATCGGGCCGAGGTCCAGTGGACAATCACCAACTCTTCCGACCAGAATTATCAGGGTAAAGTATGCTTCTATCTTTGGACATGGACAGGTGGAAATGGCAGCGCCGAAGGTCCTGTACATCAGATCACCGTGCCTGCTCATGGTTCCGTGACGTGGACAGAGGTATTCACCAATCTTCAATGGGACCAGGAATATTCTTTCACGGCAGAATATATGAAGAATAGTGATTATACAAATAATAAAACATATATCTATGACATCTTTGCCCTTGTCCAAGCAGCGAGTTACTATCTTTCCGATGGCACGAAAGCCTTCATCGAGCCTGCGGCCTCTATCACCATACCTGTGGATGCGACAGCTGTTGACCTTCGTGGTTGCAGCGGCATAACTGAAGTCACAGGCGGCAATCCCAATACGCTCTACTTCCTGGATGCCAGCAGTGCCGTCCCTGCGGGAGCTTCGTCCAACGTAGTACGCGATGGCGTCGCTGAGAACCTCGTCCTCTATGACGGCTACGACTTCGCCACGCCTTTTGCCTTCACCGCCAATACCGCCACTTACGACCGCATGTTCTTGACCGGCTTCGACCGCAGCGGCAACGGTTGGAGCACCATCACGCTGCCCTTCGACGTCAACGGAGTCACGGTCACGTGGAGTGGCAACGATTATCCCATCGACTGGTTCCGCAGCGGCGACGACACGGGCAAGAACTTCTGGATCATGCAGTTTGCTCGCGAGGAAAACTGCACCGTTTACTTCTCGCAGGCCGAGACCTTCAAGGCGGGTGTTCCCTACATCATCGCCGTACCGGGCGCCGAGTGGGGCAATGGCGCTGATCTCACGGGACTGCCGCTCCACTTCACGGCTTCCAACGTCGCCCTCTCTCCCGACTTCAAGGCGGCCAGCATGGGCTCCGTCTTCACGATGAAGGGCACAGTCGCCAGGGAAAACGTGATGGGTGTCTATGTCCTCAACGACGAAGGCAACCAGTTCCAGATGAATAATGCTGCCGTCGATGCCTTCAGAGCCTATTTCGCACCGACAACAAACCTCTTGGGGTATAGGACCTATAGCGTGGCAGTGGACGACGTGCCGACTGCCATCGGCGACCTGCGCTCAGAGGGGATCGGCAAGACTCAGGACGATGATGCCTGGTACCGACTCGACGGCACAAAGATGGCGTCGCCGCAGCGACCTGGCATCTACATCCACCAAGGAAATAAGGTCATCATCAAGTAAACCCCTAAATGATACGACTATGAAAAAGAAGATATATCGCCAGCCTGAGCTCACCGCTTGGCACATCAACGCACAGGAGAACTTGATGTTCAACCCCGTTTCCAACCCGTCGCTGCCCAGCAACCCCGGCACTCCTGGCGTAGGGGTAAAGGAAGACGTGGAAACGGATGATAGTTTCTGGGGACCCGGCGCTTTCGAATCCTAAGTTAAAGCATCTCATATTCCGGCACCTGTGGCAGAAAGTCATAGGTGCCTTTTGTTTTGTCCAGATGGCAGACCACGTGCTGCAAACCGTTGCTGACGATCAGCCATTCCACCCGCAGCACCGTGTTATAACGCCACACCTGATCGAACACCCGTTGTGTCAAAGCCACCGTCGGTGCCTTGTATTCGATGATCATCCGTGGCTGCCGGTCCATGCCGAAGAGTACGCTGTCGCAACGGCGCGACATGCCGTTGAGCGTGATGCTTACTTCGTTGCCCAACAGTCCTGCGGGATAGCCCTTGTGACGAATCAGGTACGCCGTGAAATGCTGGCGCACCCATTCCTCCGGCGTCAGCCGGATGCGACGGCGGCGTAGCGGATCGAACACCGTCACGCCTCCCTCCTCGTCGCGCCCCAGCTTGAGGTCGGCGGCAGGCAGGTTCAGGGCAGGGTAGGGGCTGTCCGCTATCGGTTGTGAAGGTCGCGTCTCGTCTTTCATGCCGCAAAGGTAAGCATTATTTTTGAAACGGCGCGTCGGCTTAGCCTAAAAGAACGCTTCTCTTGCTAAGAAAACTGCCATTTTGCTTCTCGGTTACAATCGTTTTGCGTACCTTTGCACGCAGAATAAAACAAAAAAGAACTCCGTTGACCGTATGAAACGACTATGCAAGGCGATAGCCGACTACATGGGCCTCTTGGTGCTGCTCTCGGCAGTGCTGGCGCTGTTGTGGCCCGAATGGTTCTGCCACGTGAAACCTGTGTTCATCAACCCCATGCTGGGCGTCGTCATGTTCGGGATGGGCTTGACGCTGAACTTCGATGACTTCCGTGTCGTCTTCAGCCGACCCAAGGATGTCCTGACCGGATGCCTGGCGCAGTTCACGGTGATGCCCCTGCTGGCTTGGCTGCTGTCCAGGGCTTTTGCGCTCGACGAAGCCTTGACGGTGGGTGTCATCCTCGTCGGCTGTTGCCCGGGCGGCACGGCTTCCAATGTCATCACCTATCTCGCCAAGGGCGACCTCGCCCTCAGCGTCGGCATGACAGCCGTCTCGACCTTGCTGGCTCCTGTGGCTACGCCGCTGCTGGTGTGGCTGTTGGCGGGTAAGACGGTGGATGTCGATGTGTGGGGAATGCTCCTGAGCATCCTCTGGGTGGTCATCCTCCCCATCATCGTCGGTCTGGTGGTCAAACGCCTCTGGCCGCAGCAGACCGAGCGCGTGACGGCCTATCTGCCAGCCTTCTCCTCGCTGGCCATCTGCGCCATCGTGCTCATCATCATCGCTGCCAATGCCCATAAGCTGTTGTCCGGCGGCTTGGTGATCATTCTTGTTGTCATGCTCCACAACCTCTGCGGCCTCGCTCTCGGCTATGCTGTCGGTCGTGCCGCCGGGATGTCGTCCGCCAAGCGTCGTGCCGTCAGCATCGAGGTCGGCATGCAAAACTCAGGCCTCGCCTCGTCCCTTGCCACCCTCCATTTCGCCGCCTATCCCATGGCCACCCTCCCCGGCGCCGTATTCAGCGTGTGGCATAATATGAGCGGTGCCATCGTTGCCCGCCTGTATGCCCGGAAGACGAGCCGAGAGCAGGCTTGAAACCACCCTTGAAACTGGCACTTTGTGCCGAAATGCAACAAAATGGTCAAAAATCACGTTAAACAGACGAAAGTATAACGCTATTTCCTAAATAAGTTGTAATTTTGCAGCCGAAAGAAATAAAAAGGATAAAACAATATGGCAACAGTAGTATTACAAGTTCCGGATGAGAGCTTAGTTTCAAAAATTAAGAGTGCTTGCAAGATGCTTGTGGGTGTGACTTCTGTCAAGGTACAGAAATCTTCTGCCGAGAGTGGGCTTTATGATCCAGAGACAGGAAAGTATCTGAATAAGAAGACTATGAAGGTCATAGAAGATGCCCACAAGGGTATCGGAGTAACCCGCTATGACTCCGTGGATGATTTGTTTAGGAGCGTACTTGGTGAAGATGAATTCAAAAAAATCCGTAGCAACAATGTATAGTGTCGATACGACCAAACGCTTTGACAAAGATTTGAAGCGTTGTCTAAAGCGAGGGCTTAACCTAAAACTCGTTTACGATGCCATTGCTCTTCTCAGGACTACAGGCTCACTCCCTGCCCAGTATCGTCCCCACAAGTTGTCGGGCAAATTGGACGGCATCTGGGAGTGCCACATACAGCCCGACTGGTTAATGACGTGGGAACAGAATGATAATCAGTTGACACTCCTGTTCCTTCGAACTGGCACACACTCAGATTTGTTTTAAAATTATAATAAAGGAACACCTGACCATATACATTAACGAGATATGAGTAAGATTGAGGTGATAACATTGTTTAACTCGAATTGTTTGGTGATTCCAAATAATTCGTTAACTCACTCACTCACTCACTCACTCACTCACTCACTCACTCACTCACTCACTCACTCACTCAATATACTTCCTTATTAACTATAAAGACATTGAGCGACGACACTTGTGTCGGCGCGCGATGGCGATATACGGCTTGTCCTGCATTCGTGCGGGGCAAGCCGCTGTGTTTTTTTGTACCCAACGAGACGAAAGTAATAACAATTAAAAGATCAAAAATATGAAACCAAAACCAATTAGATTGTATTTTAGGGTAGCCATGATGCTACTCATGCTGCTCACCACCATGACGGCGTGGGCAGGAACGAAAATTGAGACGAGAACCGCAACATGGTACATGGACGGCGGCGCATCGGGCAATACGAATGTGCAAGGCACTCATGTGCTGAACAGTGGAGGTATGACGCTGGAATACAAAAATAACAATACGGCGACTAATACCATCTACATGAACCGCAGTAACAACCAAGTCGTATTCCGCCTTAATATTATCTCGTGTGGAGGTTTCCTTGAATTTACCAATTTGCAGGGAACCGTGAAGAAGGTGGAATTCACAAACGTTCGTTTCTATAATGACATGCAGATGTATGTGGGCAAGGACAAGAACGACAATTCAACGCTCCTGCATGTTGCAGGGAATGCCAGCGACTATGACTTCCCGTCAATCGATTCACAAGAGCCAGGAAATGCAACCTTTGAGGGGAGTCTGGCCGTCAGCCCATCGAGTCCGTTAAGAATCATGTTTTCCAGCAGTAACAGTGAGACAAGTGGCTATTTTGGTTTTAGAGACGGCACCATCGTTGTTACCTACGACGTCGAGGTGGAGAACACCGACGACCCTGGCCACTCGTTCACGTTTG